>VOFK01003733.1_pt1 | contig 75570 bp, 61 predicted proteins | sample 5384121 | NCBI WGS metagenome assembly VOFK01 (sample SAMN12384730, study PRJNA508395) | human gut metagenome | isolation source: healthy gut J | host: Homo sapiens
ATTACGTATTGCTTCTAATTAATACATGAAGAGTGTCCTTGTGGATGTAAGATAGGAAATAGAAAAATAGACTGAAAGATAGAAATAAATTTCTGTTTTAGTAAAGATCATGAAGTTGCATCATTGGAGCAAGTAACATATTTCTGCTTCTTAAGTGATATCTGAATTTGCAAAGAAAACTTCAAATGATTTATGTATTGATTTACTAACGTTAAATGATAAAAGTAAAAACAGCAAATAGAACTGCTGTTAAACTAATATATTATTAAACAGTAAAAAGATCGAGAAGCAAGGCGAAATAAGTATTTGTTTCCATTAAAAAATATCTCTTATTATATGCACAAAACAGATTCAAGAATATGCTTCTAAATGGAACTGAGTCATGGCGGTATTGCACGCCCGTATGAAATGCACGTGTCATACTCAAATGTTCTTGAAGGTATTTTACCAACACATCCTGCTTCCTCTCTGTAGTAATGTTCGGCAGAATGATTCTTGATATTGTCTCCCCCTCGATACAGATAATGTTGCAGCGCATCGCCATCTCACCCGGGCTGCAAGTCCACACCGATACTCGCCGCCTCAATGGACCGCGGCCTTCGTACACCTTCGGCAGGTTATAGCCCAGAACGGACATATTCGCCACCTCACTGCCGGGATGAAACCCTCGGCCACCGTCACCAGCCTTCCCCAAATGTCCCATGCGTGCCAGCTTGTCCATATAGGGAGTTGCAGCCGCCTGCAGCAAGGTTTTGCCTCCCCAGAGCCTTCACGGGCCAGTCGGCCATACCATCACCCAATATAATGATGTGTTTCATCTTTCTATATTACGATTTAGATTAAACGTTTGCAATGCTCATAATATCCGCAAATACCCCCGCAGCCGTTACACCCGCACCGGCTCCGTAGCCTTGTATCATCATCGGATATTCCTTTATAGCGTGCCGTGGTCAGCAGGATGATGTTATTGCTGCCTTCCAGCCCGTAGAACGGATGGTTAGGTTGGCGCCGACTTCCTGCAAACCGACAGATGCTTTGCCATTTTCCAGTTTGGCTACGAAACGCCAATGCTTGTTCTCGGCTTCCAACACCTTGCGGCGGGCTTCGAAATCGGCATCGAGGCTCGGCACTTTCTTCCAGAAGTCATCCAGGGAGCCTTCAAAGAAGTCATCGGGCACAAAGAGGCTCTTCTCAACATCGCTCTGTTCCAAACAGTAACCGGCCTCGCGTGCCAGAATCACCAGTTTGCGGATAACATCCTTTCCGCTGAGGTCGATACGCGGATCGGGCTCGGAGTAACGTTCCTCCTGCGCCATCTTAATGGTCTTGCTGAAAGGAATGTCGGCACTGATTTTATTGAAGATATAGTTCAACGTACCGCTCAGCACGGCTTCAATCTTCAATATCTTATCACCGCTATGGATAAGGTCGTTAATGGTATTGATGATGGGGAGTCCGGCGCCTACATTGGTTTCAAACAAGTACTTCACACCGCGTTGGCGCGGGCAATCTGTTTCAGTTCACGGTAGTTCTCGTATTCGGAAGAAGCAGCAATCTTGTTAGCAGCCACTACCGAAACATTGTGCAGCAGCAAGTCCTTGTAAAGGGAAGCCACGCCTGCACTTGCCGTACAGTCCACAAAGACAGAGTTAAAGATGTTCATACCGATAATCTCATTACGCAGCGTTTCCAGAGAGCTGTCCTTTCCCTTCTCCTGCAGTTCTTCACGAAAACGTCCCAAATCGAAACCTTCGCGGCTGAACATGGCTTTGTTTGCATCGGCAATGCCCACTACATTCAGCTGCAGGCCGTTCTCCTGCATCAGCTTCTGGCGCTGGCTGTGAATTTGCTCTATCAAGCTGCCGCCTACGGTTCCTATGCCGCAGATAAAAAGATTCAGTACCTGATATTCCGACAAGAAGAAAGAATCATGGATGACATTCAGCGATTTGCGCAATGATTTGCTGTCCACTACAAACGAGATGTTGGTTTCCGAAGCACCCCTGCGCACAAGCAATCACATTGATACCGTTACGCCCCAACGTACCGAACAGCTTTCCGGCAATACCCGGCGTATGCTTCATGTTCTCGCCTACGATGGCCACGGTAGCCAGGTTCTTTTCTGCCTGAATAGGAGAAATTTCTCCCATCTCTATTTCTTTGGCAAACTCCTCGTTCAGCACCTCGCAAGCCAGATCAGCATCCGCATTGCGCACACCGATAGACGTTGAATTCTCCGAAGAAGCCTGGGACACAAGGAACACACTGATGCCATTCTTTGCCAGCGCCTTGAAGATACGGTAGTTCACACCGATGACACCTACCATACCAAGGCCTTGCACTGTAATTAGGCTCGTATCATTGATGGATGAAATACCCTTGATGGCCTTGCTTTGCGGGTCGGAAACCTCTCGCTTGATGACAGTTCCCACACCCTCCGGATTGAAGGTATTCTTCACCAGAATGGGGATATTCTTGTGGCAAACCGGATAGATTGTAGGCGGATAGACCACTTTCGCACCGAAGTTACAAAGCTCCGTAGCTTCCACATAGCTCAATTCATTGATAGTGTATGCCCTGGAAATCACACGCGGGTCAGCTGTCATGAATCCGTCTACATCCGTCCAGATTTCCAGACTGTCGGCATCCAGTGCAGCAGCAATGATTGCCGCCGTATAGTCAGAGCCACCTCTACCCAGGTTCGTTACCTCTCCCGTCATTTTGTCTGTGGAGATAAAACCCGGAACCAATACGCGTTTGGGCAGGCTGCTGAATGTCTCGCGCACCAACGAATTTGTCAGCTCCGTATCCAGCACATGCTTGGAATGCTTCTTTTCCGTCTTGATAAACTTGCGTGAGTCAAACCACTCCGCTCCCGTCAACTGGGCAACGATGATAGATGAAAGACGTTCGCCATAGCTCACAATCGTATCGGACGTCTTCTGCGAAAGGTCCTTTATCAGATAAATGCCCTGAAAGATGTCCTTCAGCTCGTTGAGCAACTCACCAATCTGGCGTTGCAAGGCAACCTGCGCCTCGCCTGCCGGAATCACTTCCTTAATCATTTCCACATGACGATAGACAATCTCCCGGAACTCATTCTCGTAAGAAGCATCACCGGCTGCCGCCATTCTAGAGGTGTTTATCAACTTGTCCGTGATGCCGCCCAATGCGGACACCACCACGATAACCGGTTCATCGACTGCTTCTACAATTCTCTTGACGCTCAAAATACTGTTCACGGAACCTACGGACGTTCCGCCGAATTTCATTACTTTCATTTCTCTTTATATTGTTGAGATGGTTGATACAATGTGTCGGAAACAAGCTGCTACGGCTTGCATTGACTTTAATTAAATGGAAAAACTGCTTGAAAATGGTGTAACACGTAGAAACACAAAATACTATCCCTAACCCCTAAGGGTCATGGTCCACATGGATGTGACTGTATGTTGATAGTACTTGTTCATAGTCTCTTGTTTCTATCATTTATGATAAGTGTTGCAAAAGTAACAATAAAAACATTCAATCTATCACTTTTTGCGACTTTTTTGCGATAAAAATGCAGAAAGCCTCTAAAAAGGCAAGAAATATGCACAACTTACGGCTTACACTTTCACACTTTCCATACCTTTTTTCTGTATATCCGTTTATTCTTTTCTAACATTTTGCTATCACTCTCAATATATATCATTATATTTGCATGGAAAACATGAAAGAAAAGTGCGCATGAACCCAGAAAATACTTCCGTTTTGCTAATATACACCGGTGGAACTATCGGAATGATAGAGAATGCAGAAACCGGCGCCCTGGAAAGCTTCAACTTCGAGCAGTTGCAGAAACATGTTCCCGAACTTCAGAGATTTGCGTTCCGTATCGACACTTATCAATTCGACCCGCCCATGGATTCCTCGGACATGGACCCCGATGCCTGGCGCAAACTGGTACGCATCATCAGCAACAACTACAACCAATATACAGGCTTCGTCATCCTGCATGGCACAGACACCATGGCCTACACAGCTTCTGCACTCAGCTTCATGCTTGAAGGGCTGAACAAGCCCGTCATCCTAACCGGCTCGCAACTGCCCATTGGCGTGCTCCGCACAGACGGCAAGGAAAACCTGCTGACCAGCATCGAAATAGCCACCGACCGCCACTCCAACGGACAGCCCATCGTACCCGAAGTCTGCATCTTCTTCGAAAACCACCTGATGCGCGGCAACCGTACCACCAAAATGAACGCGGAGAACTTCAATGCTTTCCGTTCCTTCAATTATCCGGTACTCGCTTCCGCCGGTATACATATTAAATATAATAATGTGCAAATTCATACGCACGGCACTCCCCACGAACTGGAGCCTCATTATCTGCTTGATACCAACATCGCCATACTGAAGCTTTTTCCAGGTATTCAGGAAAATGTCGTGGCAGCCATACTTGCCACTAAAGGACTGAAGGCCGTAGTCCTCGAAACCTACGGTTCCGGCAACGCTCCCCGAAAGGAATGGTTTCTACGCCACCTGCATGATGCCTGCGAACAAGGCATCATCATTGTCAACGTCACCCAATGCAGTGCCGGCACTGTTGAAATGGAGCGCTATGAAACCGGTTACCAACTGATGCAGGCAGGAGTTGTCTGCGGATATGACAGCACAACGGAATCTGCCGTAACCAAGCTGATGTTCCTTCTGGGGCACGATTATCCACCTGCCGAAATACGCGAACTGATGGGACGACCGCTGGCAGGGGAAATTACCGTGTGAAGCACAACTATCACTGCACCGGGGTCAATTCTCCCGTCACAGAATCTATTATGAAACCGCTGACATTGATATCATTCGGTATCAGCGGATGATTGATAATAGCTTCCACCGTACCCTTTACCGATTTCTCCGTATCTTCGAATCCATACAGCCAAGACTCGAAATCCACTCCGCAGAAACGAATCATATCAATCGTCTCCTGCTTGATGCCCCGGGCCTTCATATGCTCTATCATCTGGGCGCTGCTCATGTGGCACGCACCGCAATCGGAGTGGGCAATAACCATCACTTCCGTCACGCCCAACTCGTAAATGGCCACCATCAGGCTACGAATGACACTACCGAACGGATGTGAAATGATTCCACCCGCATTCTTTATCATCTTCACATCGCCGTTCTTGATGCCCAAGGCTGCCGGCAGTAAAGCGGTCAAACGGGTATCCATACAAGAGAGGATGGCAATCTTCTTATCCGGGTATTTATTCGTGATGTATTTCTCATACCCCTTCTCGGCTACAAAACGCTTGTTGTATGCAAGAATATCTTCTATCATGGCTTTTATAACATGTTATTGTTTTCTACTCACAAAAATAAAAAAACTCTATGGGAGTCTGCAAGCCCTGCATCGAAAAATTGTACCTTTGGGCAATCATTTTAGAAGAGAATGCACAACTATGGCTAAAGAGAAGACGGTTTATGTATGCAGCAACTGCGGACAAGACTCTCCCAAATGGGTAGGCAAGTGTCCGTCGTGCGGAATGTGGAACACGTATGTGGAAGAGGTGGTACGGAAAGAAGTGGTGAACAAGCGTCCCGTATCGGGCATAGAGACCGCCAAAGCCAAACCCATAACCCTCCATGAAATTGTAGCCGATGACGAACCGCGCATCGACCTCCATGATGCCGAACTGAACCGGGTACTGGGTGGCGGTCTGGTACAAGGATCTCTTGTATTAATTGGCGGCGAACCGGGTATCGGGAAATCCACCCTGGTGCTACAAACCGTACTCCGTATACCGGAGAAACGTATCCTCTACGTCTCCGGCGAAGAAAGTACCCGTCAGTTGAAACTGCGTGCCGACCGTTTGACAAGTGCTTCCAGTGATTGCCTCATCGTGTGCGAAACTTCCCTGGAACAGATTTACGTCCATATCAAGAACATCCGCCCGGACATCGTCATCATCGACTCCATACAGACGATTTCTACCGAAACCCTTGAATCGTCGCCGGGGAGTATTGCCCAGGTACGGGAATGTTCCGCCTCCATCCTGCGCTTTGCCAAGGAAACGCATACGGCGGTCATCCTTATCGGGCATATCAATAAGGAAGGAAGCATAGCCGGCCCCAAGGTACTGGAACATATCGTGGATACCGTACTCCAGTTCGAGGGCGACCAGCACTACATGTACCGCATCCTGCGCAGCATCAAGAACCGCTTCGGAAGCACTGCCGAACTGGGTATTTACGAAATGCGGCAAGATGGATTACGGCAGGTGAGCAACCCATCCGAACTGCTGCTGAGCCAAGACCATGAAGGTATGAGCGGCATAGCCATCGCCTCCGCGATAGAAGGCATCAGACCGTTCCCCATCGAGACGCAGGCATTGGTCAGCAGTGCCGTATATGGTAACCCACAACGCTCTGCCACAGGGTTCGACATCCGCCGCATGAATATGCTGCTGGCCGTATTGGAAAAACGTGTAGGCTTCAAACTGGCACAGAAAGATGTATTTCTCAATATTGCCGGCGGATTGAAAGTGAACGACCCGGCAATAGACCTTGCCGTCATCAGCGCCATCCTCTCCAGCAACATGGACACGGCCATAGAGCCAGAGGTGTGCATGGCAGGAGAAATAGGTCTGTCGGGAGAGATACGCCCGGTAAACCGCATTGAGCAGCGCATCGGAGAAGCAGAGAAACTTGGCTTCAAGCGTTTTATACTTCCCAAGTATAATATGCAGGGACTCAATACCCAAAAGATAAAAATAGAATTAATACCGGTACGGAAGGTAGAAGAGGCATTCCGTGCCTTATTCGGATAATCGTTATGATACAAGAATACCAACTACGCGTATTGCCCGAAGTAGCGGCAAACGAGCAACGCCTGAAAGAGTACTTAATACACGAAAAAGGACTGAATGCACGGGAGATAACCGCAGCGCGTATCTTGAAGCGCAGTATCGATGCCCGCCAACGGACAATCTATATCAACCTCAACGTACGGGCATATCTGAACGAAATGCCGAAAGAGGACGAATATCAACATACCTTATATAATAATGTAGAAGGAAAGCCCCAAGTGATAGTGGTAGGTGCCGGCCCCGGAGGACTTTTTGCCGCCCTGCGACTGATAGAGCTGGGGCTGCGCCCCGTCATTGTGGAGCGTGGAAAGGACGTACGGGAACGCAAGAAAGACTTGGCGCAAATCAGCCGCCAGCAACTCGTCAACCCGGAGTCCAATTACAGCTTCGGAGAGGGAGGTGCCGGAGCCTACTCGGATGGCAAGCTGTACACACGCAGCAAAAAGCGCGGCAATGTAGACAAGATTCTGAATGTCTTCTGTCAACATGGAGCCTCCACTTCCATACTGGTAGATGCACATCCGCACATAGGTACGGACAAACTGCCGCGTGTTATTGAAAACATGCGGAACACTATCATCCAGTGCGGTGGCGAAGTCCACTTTGAAACACGCATGGACGCCCTACTCATAGAGAAGGATGAAATCAAAGGCATTGAAACAAATACCGGCAAGACTTTCCTTGGCCCGGTGATACTTGCCACCGGTCACTCTGCCCGGGACGTATACCGCTGGCTTGCCGCCAACAATGTAGAGATTGAAGCTAAGGCATTGCCGTAGGCGTACGACTGGAACACCCCGCCACCTTGATAGACCAAATACAATATCACAACCGGAACGGACGGGGAAAATATCTGCCTGCCGCCGAATATAGCTTTGTAAACCAGGTGGACGGACGAGGAGTATATAGCTTTTGCATGTGTCCCGGCGGCTTCGTTGTGCCCGCCGCCAGCGGTCCCGAGCAGATTGTAGTCAACGGGATGAGTCCCAGCAACCGCGGTTCCCGTTGGAGCAATTCGGGAATGGTGGTAGAGCTACGCCCGGAAGACTTGGAGCAATTTACTATTGACAATTTACAATTTACAATTGCTATGCAGCACGACAGCGCAGCCAATTGTCAATTGTCAACTGCCAATTCTCCATTGAGTATGATGCATTTTCAAGAGTATCTAGAGTACCTCTGCTGGCAACAAGGCAATATGAAGCAGACAGCACCGGCACAGAGAATGGTGGACTTCACCAAGAAGAAACTAAGCTACGACCTGCCGGAAACCTCATACGCACCAGGCTTGGTATCCTCACCTCTCCACTTCTGGATGCCCTCTTTCATTGCAGAACGCCTGAGCAAAGGTTTCCAGCTATTCGGGAAATACAGCCGGGGGTTATTGACGAACGAGGCGACAATGATTGGAGTGGAAACCCGCACATCGGCACCGGTACGCATAACAAGAGACAAGGAAACACTGCAACATGTACGTATAAAAGGATTGTTCCCTTGCGGAGAAGGCGCCGGATATGCCGGAGGCATCGTTTCTGCCGGGATTGACGGCGAACGGTGTGCAGAAGCTGCAAAGGCATTCCTTGGTTAAGCTGCAATATTGACATTTAAATTTTGAAATCTCACTTTTTCTCGTTTAATTTGTAAACTATTATCACACGCATGTTGTTATATTGTATTTATTATGAGATTCATCATAAACATTGTATGCTTTCTATTCCTTTTACCCCTCATTGCCACGGCGCAAACTTATAAATACATAGGAGTAGAAAACGGATTGAGTAACCGCAGAATCTTCGACATTCAAAAGGATTCGGTAGGTTACATGTGGTTCCTCACCAACGAAGGCATAGACCGGTACAATGGAAAAGACATCAAACATTATAAATTAATAGGAGAAAACAAAGAATCGAGTTCCCCCATCCATCTCGGCTGGTTGTATTTGAAGAGAAGGGGAAGTTATGGGTCATAGGTAAAGCCGGCCGCATTTTTCAATACAACCAAGAACACGATGTGTTCAATAAAGTATATAAACTGCCCAAGACACCGGTCAATATCAGCTACGGCTATATGGACTACAATCACAGGATTTGGCTGTGCAGCAGATACAGCATCGCTCTCTACGACACACAAACCGGAGAGGTCCATCAAATGTCCAATGAACTGAAAAGCAGCATTACAAGTATCGAACAAGTGGACAAGGACCACTTCTTCATGGCCACCAACAAGGGAGTGCGATACGTCAAACTCGAAAACGAAGCATTGCAGATTGTCCCTCTTGAACCTCTTGACAAAATCCAGGCACAAATCAGTGCACTCCATTTCCATCAAGAATCACAAAGACTTTTCATCGGTACTTTTGAAAAAGGAGTTTTTGCCTACGACATACGGCAACAACGGATTATACACTCCAATACGGATTTGAGCGATGTAAACATTGCCCGAATCAGACCTCTGAACCGGACAGAGCTATTGATAGCGACAGAAGGTATGGGCATACACAAAATCAATGTGAACTCGTGCATCTCGGAACCGTACATCGCCTCCAGCTACAAAAGCCACAATGAGATGAACAGCAATAACATCAATGACATTTATATTGATGAAGAAAAGCGGATATGGATAGCCAACTACCCGGAAGGGATTACCATTATAGACAACCGGTACAAAAACTACAACTGGATAAAGCATTCCATCGGAAACAGACAATCGCTGGTCAACGACCAGGTACACTCTGTCATTGAAGACAGTGACGGAGACCTATGGTTCGGAACAAGTAACGGAATCAGCCTTTATCAATCGAAAACCGGGCAGTGGCATTCATTCCTAAGCTCCTTCGACCATCAACTGAAAAACAAGAATCACATCTTCATTACGCTATGCGAGGTATCACCCGGCATTATTTGGGCAGGAGGATATACTTCGGGAGTATACAAAATAAATAAAAGGACACTCTCGGTAGAATATTTCTCCCCTTACCTGCTCAGTCCGGACAACATTCGTCCTGACAAGTATATCCGCGACATTGTAAAAGACTCCAAAGGATATATCTGGTCCGGAGGGTTCTATAATCTGAAGTGCTTCGATTTGTCCCTGAATTCCGTCCGTCTGTATCCCGGAATAAATTCCGTCACCGCCATTACAGAAAAGGACGACGGACACATGTGGATTGGGACAAGTGCCGGACTGTATCTGCTGGACAAAGAGTCGGGTAGATTCCAATATGTCGCCTTGCAGGAAGAGACGACCTACATCAACACACTTTACCAAGCGGAAGACCTCTCTCTATATATAGGAACAAACGGCTCCGGAGTGGTTGTCTACAACGCAAAGGACAATACGTTCAAGCATTATCACAAGGACAATTGTGCCTTGATTTCAAACAACATCTACACCATACTCCCCGAGTCGGACGGGCATATCCTGATGAGTACCGAAAACGGAATCAGCTGTTTCCACCCTACGGAGAAGACATTCCACAACTGGACCAAAGAGCAAGGGCTGATGTCCTCCTGCTTCAGTGCCTCTTCCGGAACGTTACGCAAGAACAAGGGTTTTGTCTTTGGCAGCACAGACGGAGCCATCGAATTCCCCGAAGGGACAAAGTTGCCGGACTATGTCTACTCTCCTATGATACTCAGCGATTTTCAGATACTCTATCAGACTGTCGTTCCCGGCAGTACGAATTCCCCCTTGAAGGAAAATATCAACCAGACAGACCGGTTAAAGCTGAAATACAACCAGAACACTTTTTCCCTCAGCATTTCATCCATCAATTATGACGCGCCGGACAATGTCACTTTCTACTGGAAGCTGGAAGGCTTTTACGATGACTGGAACCGCCTGGGTGAAGAAGGGCATCTCCGCTTCACCAACCTTGCCTCGGGCGATTACAAACTTTACATACGGGCGGTATCCAAGGAAGAGCCTTATCTTTATTTTGAAGAGCGAAGCATCGACATCAGCATTGCGCGCCCCGTCTGGTTCAGTTTTTGGGCCATAGCCTGCTATGTCCTGCTGACAGTACTGATGTCCGTTGTCGGTTTCCGTGTCATGGCACTGAGAAAACAGAAAAAGATATCCGATGAGAAAACCCGTTTCTTTGTCAATACCGCGCATGATATCCGCACGCCATTGACACTGATAAAGGCACCTCTGGAAGAAATGCTTGAAAACAAGACACTGAACGAAGCCGAGACCAACAATATGCACATGGCACTGAGAAATGTCAACTCCCTCCTGCGCATGACTACCAATCTGATAAACTTTGAACGGGCAGAAGTATATTCCCCTCATCTGTACATAGCAGAATATGAACTGAATACTTACATCAAGGAGATATACAACAATTTCCAGACCTATGCCACCATAAAACATATCACTTTCAGATACGAAAGCAATTTCAGCTACATGAATGTATGGTTCGACAAAGAGAAGATGGACTCTATCCTGGAAAATGTCATATCCAATGCTCTGAAGTATACTCCCAAAAATGGCGATATACTCATTTCTGTTTATGACATGAAAAGTTCCTGGAGACTGGAAGTCAAAGATAATGGAATAGGAATTCCCGCCAAAGAACAAAGAAAACTGTTCAAGATGCACTTCCGTGGAACAAATGCCATCAACTCCAAAATAACGGGAAGCGGTATCGGTCTGATGCTGGTGCGGAAGCTGGTAAGCCTGCACAATGGAAAAATATACATTGAGAGCACCGAATGCCAAGGCAGTACTGTCAGAATCATCCTTCCCAAAGAGAAAGAACAGTTCAAGAACTTCACTCTGTCCGTTAAGGATAAGAAGACCTTCTATGAACCGGATGTCCCCACCGTTCCTTTGAAACTTGCCGGAGAACTCCGGACTGAAGACAATGACAAACTGCATCGCATCTTGATTGTAGAAGACAATGACGAGCTGCGCAACTATCTCTTTCCTTCTCCAAGATTTACAATGTACAAGTATGCAACAACGGCAAGGAAGCGCTGACCATTGTAAAACAATTCTGGCCGGAACTGATTCTTTCCGACATCATGATGCCGGAAATGCGAGGCGACGAATTATGCATCGCCATCAAGAACGATATTGAAACATCCCACATCCCGGTAGTACTGCTGACGGCACTGGGAGATGAAAAGAACATTCTCGAAGGACTCCATATCGGTGCGGACGAATATATTGTAAAACCTTTCAGCATAAACATACTGAAAGCCAGCATTGCCAATCTGCTTGCCAACCGCGCATTGCTGCGCAAGAGATATGCGAATTTGGAAATCAATACAGAAGAAGAGCCCTCCACAACTACCACTTGCTCCAACAGTCTCGACTGGAAATTCATGTCGAATGTAAAGAGACATATCGAGGAGAACATGGATAATCCCGATTTCACAGTGGACGTATTGTGCTCGCTCCTGAATATGAGCCGTACCAGTTTCTACAGTAAACTGAAAGCGCTGACCGGCCAGGCACCGGCAGATTTCGTACGGAATATCCGTTTGAAACATGCTGCCGAGCTATTGAAAGAAGGGAAATATTCCGTGACTGAAGTAGCAGAAAGAACCGGTTTCTGCGATGGGAATACTTCCGGGAAGTCTTTAAGAAATATTTCAATGTCAGCCCCAGCCAATATGCGAAAGGAGACACTCCCCGTTCCCCAAAAGGAGAGGGAGAATAGTTCTGCATAGGAGAATTTTTCATTTTGCAGCCCCGCACAGACAAACCCTAAAAAATAATCCGTATTTTTGCAGAAACAAAAAAACGAGAATGACTCCTGAAATAGCAATCGTCGACTCCAACACCCTCTCCTGTCTGGGACTGCAGAACTTGCTGGAGGAAATCATCCCGACAGCCATCATCCGCTCTTTCCGTTCCTTTGGCGAACTGATGGATGATACGCCTGACATGTATGTGCATTATTTCATCTCTTCACAGATTTACTTCGAGCATACCGCTTTCTTTCTGGAGCGCAAGCCCAAAACCATTGTGCTGGTCAATGGTGAAACCGTCCCCCAACTGTCGGGCATGCCGACGCTAAACATCTATCAGGACGAACAAAATCTGGCAAAAAACATTCTGCAGCTGCGCCAATACGGAAACCAATACAGACAAAACCACGGAAAGCCGGCACCCGCCAGACACTCGGATATGGCAATAAATACAGCCGCCGGGCACGACCTTTCCGCCCGCGAAATAGAAGTGCTGGTGCTGATTACCAAAGGTCTCATCAACAAGGAGATTGCCGACAAACTGAACATCAGCCTGACCACCGTCATCTCACACCGCAAGAATATCACCGAGAAGCTGGGTATCAAGTCCGTGTCCGGGCTGACTATCTATGCCGTGATGCACGGATATGTGGAAGCGGACAGAATATAATCCTACAACCGGATACATCAGAAGCGAAGTCTTTTCAGAAAAACTTCGCCCCAATTAGTGTGCTAATGTGCTAACATCTAATCGTTCCTCCGTGGGGTAAAAATCGTTCCACCATGGTGGAACGATTTTTACCCCACGGAGGAACGATATTTTCCGCATGATGGAACGATTTAAGATTAGCACTCCAGGAACGAAATCCTAATAAATGAGGATTGTCCCTTCCGCAAGAATCCCTTTACTTTGCAGGCGCTAAAAAACCAGTTTATGAATAGATATAGAATTTTGACCGGTATCTTCTGCCTCCTGGCAACCGGCAACGTACTTGCCGAAGAGGCAGACACCTTGAAAGTGGTGGATGTAGAGGAAATAACCGTCATTGCCGCCCCCAAAGAAAACCGGAAACTGCGCGAGCAGCCCGCCGCCGTCACCCTGCTTTCGCAGCAGGACATGCAGAACGCACAGGTGAACTCCATCAAGAATCTGACATCCGTAGTGCCCAATATGTTTATCCCCGACTACGGCTCGCGACTGACTTCGGCAGTCTATATCCGCGGCATCGGCTCGCGCATCAACACTCCCTCCGTAGGACTTTATGTAGACAATATACCTTATATAGACAAGTCAGCCTTCGACTTCAGCTATGCCGACGTAGAGCGCATCGACGTGCTACGCGGTCCGCAGGGCACGCTCTACGGGCGCAATGCCATGGGCGGATTGATTAAGGTGCACACCAAATCGCCCTTCTCCTACCAGGGGACGGACTTCCGCATGGGGGCAGGTACGTACAATGCCTATAATACCTCGCTGACCCACTATCACCGCCTTTCGGAACGGTTCGCCTTTTCCACCGGAGGTTTTTACGATTATCAAGGAGGATTCTTCCGCAACACGGTGAGGGACGAGAAAGCGGACAAGGGGCAATCGGCAGGTGGACGCATCCGCGCCATCTACCTCCCCTCGGACAACTGGAAGGTGGACCTAAACATCAACTACGAATACAGCGACCAGGGTGGCTACCCGTATTTCTACCAAGGCAGCCTGGCCCCCGAAGCACAGAGCGAGCCGCTGAAGCCCTACATCGGAAAAATCTCCAATAACGCCCGTAGCAACTACTACCGCAACCTGCTGAACACGGGTCTGAACCTGGAATACCAGGCACAGCACTTCACGTTGAGCATGGTCACCGGCTACCAGTTTCTAAAGGACTGCATGGACATAGACCAAGACTTCACCGCCAACGACATCTATACCCTGCAACAGAAACAACGCTCCCACGCACTGAGCGAGGAAATCATCTTGAAGAGTAAAAGCGGCAGCCACTGGCAATGGACCACCGGCGCCTTCGGCTTCTACCAATGGCTGAATACGGAAGCTCCCGTCACTTTCAGGGAAGCCGGAATGGGGATGCTGAACCAGATGTTGGGCAGTGTCATCCCATCGCAAATACAAGTAGAGATGGGACCGTCCATGAGCATGAATATCCTGCCCTCACTGGGCATCAGCAGCCGGACCATGCCCATCGGGGGCAGTTTCGACACTCCGCTGCTGAATGGGGCACTCTTTCATCAATCCACCTTCAGAGATTTATTCGGGCTGAAAGGAGTGTCGTTCACTGCCGGGTTACGCCTGGATTATGAGCGTATGAAGATGGATTACAACTCCGGCACCAGCCTGGACTACAAGGTGGGCATCAAGGGAGAAATGAAGCGGGGCGACGTCGTCATCCGCGAAATAGAGATGATGCCGGAGACGGCGCTGACCGTAGAGTCGCGCTACCAAGGAAACATTGATAAGGATTATCTTCAGCTGTTGCCCAAGTTTGCTTTGCAGTATGACTTTGCGCGAAACAGAGGAAATGTGTATGCAACGGTCAGCAAAGGTTACCGTTCGGGAGGCTACAACGTGCAGATGTTCTCCGACTTGCTGCAATCCAGTTTGAAGAATGACATGATGCGACAAAGCAAAGAGGCGATTATGCCCAACGTGCCGGATGCCTACAAAGAGCTGGTGGGCAAATACTTCCCCGATGCGGGAGAGAATCCGGATGCAAAATCCGCCACCGTCTACAAGCCCGAACAGACCTGGAACTACGAAATAGGAACACACTTGAATCTGCTGGACGGACGTCTGCATGCCGACGCCGCCATCTTCTGGCTGGAAACCCGCGACCAGCAGATTTCACGCTTCGCCCCAAGCGGACTGGGACGCGAAACGGCAAATGCCGGCAAAAGCCGCAGCCAGGGGGCAGAGGTTGCCTTGACGGCTGCCGTTGCTACGGACTTCACGCTGAATGCAAGTTATGGTTATACCTATGCCACCTTTAAGGATTACATCACCAACGAGAAAGTGAATGGGGAGCTTCAGGAAATCAGCTACAACGGCAAGTACGTACCCTTTGTTCCCAAGCATACCATGAACGTGGGCGGTCAGTACATCTTCCGCATCCGTCCGGGGCACTGGCTGGACCGCATCCAGCTGAACGCCAACTACACCGGTGCCGGACGCATCTACTGGACCGAGAAGAATACCGTGAGTCAAGCCTTCTACGACACGCTGAACGGACGCATCAGCTTCCAGAAAGGACATGGACAGATTGATTTCTGGGTGCGCAATGCACTGGACAAAGAGTATGCTTCGTTCTATTTTGAGAGTATGGGGAACGGATTTATGCAGAAAGGACGGCCTGTGCAGGCGGGAATAGAGTTGAGGTGCAGGTTCTGATTGGAGAGCTTTGTCCCTCCGAAAGTAAAGGAAAATAGAAACGGTCGTTCGGGTACTTACACATTGCATACCCGAACGACCGTTTCTATGTTTCTATCTGACAGAGGAGAAGTTATCCTCTATGTACCCAGTTTTCAATTTCAATATTAGGTATTCTTTCCAGATGTTTCTTGTTTTCAGTAACCATTATCATTTGGTTAGCCACCGCTGTACATCCTATAAATAAGTCCAAATCCTCAATGGGAGTTCCTTGACTATATAAGGCAGCCTTACTCCGGGCATAACAACATAAAGCCGAGGACAAAGGTATTACCTTGATATCTTGGCAGAAATCAGTAACAAGCTGCAAGTTTCTCTCCACATTATTACTTCGCTCTGCACCGAACAACAACTCTGCTACCGTAACCTCCGAAATGCAACAATGTTCCCAGCCCACCTTTTCAATATGTTCGTCTACTCCAAATTTCTGACGCATGAAGCGAACACAAATATTAGTATCAAGCAAATATCGTTTCATTCGTCAAAGGGGCTAAAGTTTTCTTCTTTTCGAGAAAGGCGTGATGCATATATATCATCATTGATTTCATCAGAATCACGATTGTCCTTCCAACTACCGGCATACTTTGCAAGCATACGCTTAGTCAGCAATTTGCTATCTGCCGCTGTCGGAATGGAATGACTATTCTTATTCAAAACCTCCTTCATATATTTTCTGAGGCTCTCCAATGCAGTACTGCTATTGATATTGACTATCTCACGAATCAACTCCAATTTTCCGGCTTCCAACTCCAAACTACTCATAATCAATTCCTCCTTTTAAAAGTTCAACTACAAAGTTACATTTTCCTACTGAATATGGAAAAGTTACAAAGCTTTTTTATTCATTGATAGCTCCGCAATGCGGGCAGACTCCCTTCTCCCTCAGTTTCTGCCCGCATCTGCCGCAACGATAGCGTGAAGCCAGCAGCGAAATGCGAAGCCTTTTGAGGAATACCCATACAAAAGCGGTCAAAAACAAGTATCCGACGTAGATAGATGTAGTCAGGATAAAGAAAAAATAACAGAAGATGCAGCAGGAGGCCAGCCCCAACAGATAGAATACGGCCGCCGCCGGACTTAACTGGCGAAACAAATCGTCGAGTACCGCCAGCAACACCACTATAAACAGCCAGATACCCATCAGAAAAGCAGAAAGCACAAGCGGTACCTTGAACGGCGACAAGGTAGGATTAAAATAGAAGTGTTGCCACGTCTCCGGCGCAAACACTTGTATAGATTCGTAAATAGTGGCACAGAACGCCATCAGCAGACATAGCAACAACGGATAGAGACTGTCTATATCATTAAAGTACACCATCCTCAACTGCTTGCGCCGAAAAGCCCGGAACAGCCAGACTGCCACAAACAAGGCAAAAATAATGATAAAATAAGAGGCATGGGTATCACTGAACAAGTAGATGGCCTGCGAAATGCTGTCTGTAGGAACAAAGGCATGCATCATTTCGGACTCCCGCAACCAACCCTGCACTTCCTGCGAATGGGCAAGCTTCACCCATACACTATCCACACTGTCGGCAGGATGGATGGCGAACTCGGCAACCACCACGCGGTCTCCCCGATAAAGCATATTATAGCAGTCCTTCACGGGCAGACAAGCCAAATTCACAGAATCTGCCAGCACTTCCAGATTGGTATTCCAAGTATAATGCCGCTCAAAAAGATAGGCCAGCGAATCACGCGTCTCCTTAGACAGATGTTCATCTTCAAGATTAGGACGGGAATAATGGCAGGAAACTAAAGCAATGAAGCATGAAAAATAAAGAATGCAGAATAGGAGGGAACGCAGTGAACGCAAAGGATGTTTGTCCCTGCCCGCTTCCCGGTACCGGTCATTTGCCAGCCTTTCATTATGTGCCCGTTCCTCACTCCTCATTTTCAAGTCTTTATTAGTAATTCCTCATTCTTCATCCTTCATTAAAGCGGCTCTTCATGAGCAATGACTTTCATCTGGCAATTCTTGCAATCAAAAGACAAGCGGAAACGCTTGCCGTCCGTCCCAACCAAATAATAAGGTTCCCTATAAGGAGAATGTCCTTTCTGATAGGTGGGACACCATCCCATACTGAAACGCAGGCAATGTTTGCAGAACATGAGTACAGCATCCGGAACCGCTTGTGCCTCGTAAGCAGGTGCTATGGACGACAACCCGTGCTCACGGTAGAAACTCCGGGCAGCACCGTTCATCACATTACCCAGATAGGTCAGCGAAGTAGCCGGGAAAGCATGGCTGGTCGGTTTCCAAACAGCCAGCTCACGACGATAAGTAACACGCCGAGCCGCAATCAGCTTATCTATCACCTGCCGGCGCCAGTCCGCCACCGCAGAAGCAGGAAGGAACCAGTTAGCAGAAAGATTGAGCCTGATGCCCGAAGCATCTTCAGACAAATATCCTGCTATCTCAAAAGGAGTATTCCCCAACTTGCCCAACTGATTACGCAGATTATCCACCTGCGGTGTACGTGCCAACTCTTTCGGATAAGGGAAAGAGAGCGTCACGCGGTTATCATCCTCGTCCGCAGCCGTCAGGCTAAACCCGAAAGAAGTATCTGCCAACTCCCAACAAACACCGATTTTGCGTTCGGAGGATTTACGGGTAAGGATACGTTCAAACTCCTGGTCGAAATTGCGATAAAGCCGTGTACGAGGTTTGATGCGAGGCACTTCCCCTGCCGGATAGAGTTTGTTACCATCCACCCGGTTGATGCGGAAACCTTGCAAATGTCCCTGCTCATCAAGAAAACAGACACCGTCTCCGTTGTGGAAAGGCTTTACGCCTGCCACCGTGAGATATCCCCCGCGCTGTTCCTTTAAAGTTCCCATCTCCTCTCCTAAAGATTTGGGCGTATCGAACGAAGTGATCTCCCCTCCCCTTCCTTGCAGGAAATAATGGGTGAAACCGCGGCTGAAACTCTTGTCCAACTGTGGCTGGAAATCGAAACGGCAGGTGCCCGAAGAAGCACGGGCATATTCCTTGCGACGGGCAAAAATGGCATCGAGCTTCCTACGGTAAGCCGCCGTCACATTCTTCACATAGGTCACATCCTTCAAGCGGCCTTCTATCTTCAGCGAAGTGGCTCCGGCATCCAGCAGTTCTTCCAACACCTCGCTTTGGTTGAGGTCCTTCAAAGAAAGCAGATGCTTATTACGCACAATGGTCTTGCCATCGGCATCTACCAGACTGAAGGGTAAACGGCAGAATTGCGCACATTCCCCCCCGGTTGGCACTCCGTCCGAAACAAGCCTGGCTGACATAGCACTGCCCGCTATAACTGACGCAAAGAGCCCCGTGTACAAAGACTTCGAGCGGCACGTCGGGACACGCCTCATGGATACCGCGTATCTCCTGCAAAGAAAGTTCGCGTGCCAACACCACCTGACGGAAACCGGCATCGGCAAGGAAACGTACTTTCTCCGGCGTACGGTTATCCATCTGCGTACTGCCATGCAACGGAATGGGCGGCAAATTCAACCGCGTAATCCCCATATCCTGTACAATCAGTGCATCCACACCGATGCGGTACAGCTCCCAAATCATCCTCTCCGTCTCTTTCAGCTCTTCTTCTTTCAGAATGGTATTGACCGTCACATAGATACGGGCATTATACAGATGGGCATGCTCCACCAAAGCGGCAATATCCTCCAAAGAGTTGACAGCAGCCGCACGCGCACCGAACTTGGGTGCACCGATGTATACCGCATCTGCCCCATGATTCACAGCTTCTATGCCACACTCCAAATTCTTGGCAGGAGCCAGCAGCTCTATTTTACGTTGCTTTATCATCGTTTAGTTACGAGTAACTCACCCTATTTCATTAATATTGTACGGAGTTTCCTGATAAACGAAATAGTTCAACCAATTAGAGAACAACAGATTGGCATGGGCACGCCAACGTACCATCACACCTCTGTCCGGATCATTATCCACATAGTAGTTACGGGGTATCTCAATGGGCAGGCCCTTATTCAAGTCACGGCGATACTCTGTATCCAATGTCAGCGGGGAGTATTCCGAATGGCCGGTCACGAAGAACTCACGCCCTCCACGGGCCACCGCCATATATACACCAGCATCCTCCGACTCGGAAAGCAGCGTCAATTCCGGAACCTTCTGTATATCTTCCCGGCGCACTTCCGTGTGGCGGCTATGCGGCACATAGAACATATCATCAAATCCACGGAAAATGGGATGCAACGGTTGCAAGGTACGATGTTCAAAGATACCGAACATCTTCTTATCCAGTGCATACTTCGGCACTCCATAATGATGATAGAGCCCTGCCTGCGCCGCCCAGCAGATGTAGAGCGTAGAGGTGACATGCGTACGCGCCCAGTCGAAGATTTCAGTAATCTCATCCCAATAAGTCACCTCCTCAAAATCCATCTGCTCTACCGGAGCACCGGTGATAATCATGCCATCGTACTTTTCACCGCGCATCTTGTCGAAATCCGTATAGAATGTTTTCATGTGTTCTATCGGAGTGTTCTTGGAAGTATGGCTTTTTATCTTCATGAACGAGATTTCCACCTGAAGCGGAGTATTGGAAAGCAGACGCACCAGGTCCGTTTCCGTTGTAATCTTTAGCGGCATCAAGTTCAGAATCACGATACGCAGCGGACGGATATCCTGCTGGGTTGCCCGGGAATTGTCAATGACAAAAATATTCTCCTCTTTCAGCAACTCGATAGCGGGTAGTTTATCGGGTAAATTTAAAGGCATGAGTTTATATCTATGGTTTAACTTATTACTGTCTACGATTTTAGCGTGTAAAGTTAGGCAAAAAATCAGAGTGTGATAAATAAATTATAAAAGTTTTATCGATTTATCCCTCTTCATTTAACACGTTTAATTACATTTGTACCCGAAACCTATTAAAAGTTATTAAAAATAAGATTAAAAAGCACTGCGGCATCAAGCGTGATACTGATAATTAGCATCCAAAAGCGTAAAAGACTTTTCCATACCGGTTATAGCTCTGCTAAATCCACATTTTTAAGACAAGGTTCATTGAGTATAATTGGGAAAGCGGAAAAACCGTTGCCCCACAATAATAATACAATGAAAAAACTTATTCTTGCAAGAGGAGTCTTGGCTGCCTCTTTATTCTGCTGCATGTCCTTAGGGAATACAGCTTGTGTGAACCGGATTGACGAAGAATCAGAAGCGGAAATCGAGGAAGGGACGACACCTATCACGTTCTCTATCAAAATGGAAAAGGCCAGTACCAAGGTCACAAACACCGCCTTTGAAAAAGGAGACAGAATGGGCTTGTTTGCAACCACTTCCTCCGGCTCCATCAAGGGAAAACGGTATATTGACAATCTGGCCCTGGAATATACGGAAGGCTCCACACTAGTTCCCAAAAAGACAGTATTCTATCCGGAAGGAGATGTGTCACTGGACTTTATCAGTTACCACCCTTACCAAACCGAAGGGGTAGCTGCCGGTACACCCGTTCTTCCCGTATCTGTGCAGATAGACCAGAGCAATGAGAAAAACCGCGCACAAAGTGACTTCTTGGTAGCTAAAGCGCAAGGAATCACCAGTAAAACCAAATCTGTAACCCTGGAGTTCCAACACAAGCTGTCCAAACTGGCAATCTCTCTGACACCCGACGCAAGCAACTCTGCCAATGATTTGCTGAAAGCCAATCCGCGTATCATCGCAACCGGGCTCAAGACCTCGGCCGATTATAATCTGGAAGACGGGACTTTCAGTAATCTTACGGGGACACAAGACATCATAGCCTCCGGCGAATGGAGCGTCAAAGACAACAAACTTACCGGCAAGGAATTCATCATCATACCCCAAACGATAAATGATGGCAAGCAATCCTTCATTATGGAGTGGAGCGGACGTATATACAGTTGTGCAATACCCGAAGTGGAAATGAGTAGCAGCACGCAATGTATCATTAACATATCAGCCATGCAGAGCAACAGCAACGTACTGAGCAGTTTTGCCGGAAAAATCAAGGAATGGAGCAGCCTCCCTCCCATCGACACCGACAATATGGAAGATTACACTGCCATACATATCTCCGCTCTCTCCTTTTCTCTTTCAAATGTGTACAGAATTTATCACGAAGGGATACCCATTGCAGAAGTCTGCAAGGAATATCTCAAATCAGCGTCATTGACTTCCAGAGCCGTTATAGCCTATCCCATAGGCGAAAATGAAAAGACCGACCTGAGCAATGGAGTCATCCTACAGCTTGCAGACCGTAAAGACACCATCTGCGGAGGAAGAATAAGCTGGAATACAGACGACTATGGATTTACCTACACTAAAGGGGAATATACCGGCATAGACAAGCTCTATATAGACAATAACCATAAGCTACTTCTGGATAAACCGGAAAACGCCATCAAAGTGAATGTGGCATGCTACACCCTTCGAGACATCAGAAAAGGAGTGTCTACCGAATACCCCATTGTCAAGATTGGAGCCCAATACTGGATGGGTAAAGAGCTCCATGCCACCACCTACCGTGACGGAGCTCCCTTGAAAAAACAGAGTGACTTGGGAACAGACAAAGCCGGATATTACAAGCCGGACAAATATGACATTTATTTTTACAATGGAGAATCCATACTGGCAGGAGAGCTGGCTCCCGAGGGCTGGAAAATTCCATCGGATGCAGACTGGGAACAGCTGAAAAACTACACCGGCAACGATGCCTCCATACTAAAAGCAGGAGAATGGCAGGCAATGGTATCCGGTGAAGTTGCCCCCGTCAACAACCATACCCGGTTCAATGCTTTCCCGGTAGGAATGTGGTACAACAAAGGACACAACAGCCCCAATAAAATGACCGCCTTTTGGAGTTGGGATCATACAAAGCATACCCTTTCGGAAAGCACCATTTATTTTCTCGGCGAAAGCGACGAGTTTGTATCAAGCGCTGCCCATGTCACCGGCAAGCCCTACTATAAAGCTCTTTCCATCCGCTGTATAAAAGAATAGCCGGCAATTTCGGCATTTCTCATTTCTTTTTTGTATTTTTGTTCCCAATGTGCAAGATTTTTGCCAATCGGACAAAGATAACGAAAGAGAAATGAGAGTAATCGACCTGATAAACAGTAACGAAAAAACAGCTTTTTCCTTTGAAATATTGCCACCACTGAAAGGTACGGGCATCGAAAAGCTGTATCAAACCATAGATACGTTACGGGAATTCGACCCCAAATACATCAACATCACCACGCACCGCAGCGAGTACGTGTACAAAGACCTCGGCAACGGATTGTTCCAGCGAAACCGCCTGCGCCGCCGCCCCGGCACCGTAGCCGTAGCTGCTGCCATCCAGAACAAGTACAACATCACCATGGTGCCGCACATCCTTTGCAGCGGCTTCACCCGCGAGGAGACGGAGTACGTGCTGCTCGACCTGCAATTCCTCGGCATCACCGACCTGCTGGTGCTTCGTGGCGACAAGGCAAAGCACGAATCCTCTTTTATCCCCGTGGGCAACGGTTACCACCACGCCGTCGAACTACAAGAGCAAATCAATAACTTCAATAAAGGTATTTTCGTGGACGGCTCCGAGATGAAAGTTACCAATACCCCGTTTTCATACGGTGTGGCGTGCTATCCGGAAAAGCATGAAGAAGCCCCCAACATGGATACAGACATCTACTGGCTGAAGAAAAAAATGGAAATGGGTGCAGAGTATGCCGTGACCCAGCTCTTCTACGACAACCGGAAATATTTCGACTTCGTGGAACGTGCCCGTCAAGCCGGTGTCACCATCCCGATTATCCCGGGCATCAAGCCCTTCAAGAAGCTGTCACAACTCAGCATGATACCCAAGACGTTCAAGGTAGACTTGCCCGAGGAACTGACCCAAGAGGTTCTGAAGTGCAACACCGATGCGGAAGCTCAGCAAGTGGGTATCGAATGGTGCGTGCAGCAGTGCAAAGAGCTGATAGCCCATGGCGTCCCAAGCCTCCACTTCTACTCGGTAGGAGCCACAGACAGCATCAGGGAAGTAGCCAAACAAATCTACTAAACAATAGATAATCGATAGTTGACAATTGACAACTGGCAGTGTCACAAGTAATAACTTATAACTAATTAACCCGTGTTCAGTTTCAAGGACATAATAGGCCAAGAGGCAGCCAAACAAAGGCTGATACAAGAAGTGCAGGAAGGACGTATTCCCCACGCACAACTTTTCTGTGGCCCTGCCGGAGTAGGAAAACTCCCATTGGCACTTGCCTATGCCCGCTACATCTGCTGTCCCAACCGGACGGAAACCGATGCCTGCGGTACTTGTCCCTCCTGCGTAAAATGGAATAAGTTGGTGCACCCGGACGTACACTTCGTATACCCTATCGTCAAGAGTGCCAAAGGGAAAAAGGAAGTCTGCGACGACTATATCGCCAACTGGCGGCACCTGCTGCTGAACAGCCCCTACTTCGGACTGAACCATTGGCTGAACGAGATGGATGCCGAAAACGGACAAGCCATCATCTATGCCAAGGAAAGCGACGAGATAACCCGCAAGCTGAGTCTGAAATCCAGTGAAGGAGGTTACAAAGTCACCATCGTATGGCTACCCGAAAAGCTGCATGAAGTATGCGCCAACAAGCTGCTGAAACTGCTGGAAGAGCCACCCGAGAAAACGATATTCCTCCTCATCTCCGAAGCTCCGGAAATGATACTGCCCACCATCCTCAGCCGCACGCAGCGCTTCAACATTCCCAAGATTGAAGAAGCCGACATAGCCGAAGCCCTGCAGCAGAAGTACGGAGTGCAGCCCCGCGACAGCGAGACGATAGCCCATCTGGCAAACGGAGACTTCATCAAAGCATTGGAGACCATCCATCTGAACGAAGAGAACGAACTGTTCTTCAACCTCTTTGTCAGCCTGATGCGACTCTCCTACCAGCGCAAGATACGGGAAATGAAACAATGGAGCGAGCAGCTTGCTGCCATGGGACGCGAACGGCAGAAGAACTTCCTGGACTACTGCCAGCGCATGACCCGCGAGAACTTCATCTATAACCTGCACCGCAAAGAAATGAATTACATGACTCTGCCCGAACAGAACTTCGCCACCCGCTTTGCCCCGTTTGTCAACGAACGTAATGTGATAGGAATCATGGACGAACTAAGTGAAGCGCAACGCCACATTGAGCAGAACGTAAACGCCCGCATGGTGTTTTTCGACTTCTCTCTCAAAATGATTGTTTTATTGAAACAATGAAAAGTGGCAAAATAATGAAATGCAAAGTATCAAATCGTAAATAGTAAATAGTCAAATAGTAAATAGTCAAATAGTAAATAAATAGATGATGGATTTTAAACTACATAACGGAAGCGGAAGTCTCTGCTGCAAAAGTTGCGGCAGGCAAGACAAGCAACTGAACACCTACGACTGGCTGGCCGACATTCCCGGAAACGGAGAAGAAAGCGATCTGGTAGAAGTTCAGTTCAAGAATACCCGCAAAGGATATTTCCGCAACAGCAACAAGATACCTCTGGAGAAAGGCGACATCGTAGCCGTAGAAGCCACCCCCGGACATGATATCGGTGTGGTGACCCTGACCGGACGTCTCGTGCCGCTGCAAATGAAGAAAGCCAATATCAAGTCTGAGGCAGACATCAAACGCATCTACCGCAAGGCGAAGCCTGTGGATATGGAGAAGTACAACGAGGCAAAAGCCCGTGAACACTCCACCATGATACGCTCGCGTCAGATAGCCCTGGACCTCAACCTCAACATGAAGATTGGAGACGTGGAATATCAGGAGACGGCAACAAGGCCATCTTCTACTACATAGCCGACGAACGGGTGGACTTCCGCCAGCTCATCAAGATACTTGCCGACGCTTTCCGCGTGCGTATCGAGATGAAACAGATTGGTGCCCGCCAGGAAGCCGGACGCATCGGCGGTATCGGTCCCTGCGGACGCGAGCTGTGCTGCGCCACCTGGATGACCTCCTTCGTATCGGTATCCACCAGCGCGGCGCGCTTCCAGGACATTTCACTGAATCCGCAGAAGCTTGCCGGACAATGCGCCAAACTGAAGTGCTGCCTCAACTACGAAGTAGACTGCTACGTGGAAGCACAGAAACGCCTGCCCTCACGCGAGATTACCTTAGAGACCAAAGACGGTGAGTTCTTCTTCTTCAAAGCCGACATTCTGAGCAACCAGATAACCTACTCAAGCGACAAGAACATCCCCGCCAACCTGGTGACCATCAGCGGCAGACGCGCCTTCGAGATTATCGGTTTGAACAGACGTGGCATCAAGCCCGACAGCCTGATAGAAGAAACCCATCGTTCCGAACCCAAAAAGCCGGTGGACTTGCTGGAACAAGAGAGTCTCACTCGCTTTGACCGCAACCGGAAAGGCAAGAGTGGCAGTGACGGCAACGGTGGCGAGAACAGCAACAACAGCCGTAACAAGAGAAAGAAAAAGAGTGGAAACGGTCGTCCGCAAGGAGGTGAGCAGCAGGGTGCTCCGCAATCCAACAACCAGAGAGAACAATCCAGGCAAGACCGGCAACCGAGACAGAAACAAGACCGGCAAGCACCCAAACAAGGTGAACAGCAACAAGGCGAACGTCAACAACGGAACAATAACAACCGTCGTCCGCCCCGTAACAATAAGCCCAAACCTCAAGGTGAAAGACCTGCCCAAAATGACAAACCAGCTCAAGAATAGGAATCTCTGCCTGAAAGGTATCATACTACTGTTTGTCGCAAGCCTGCTGAGCGCTTGCGACAAACAGACTGTATACCATTCCTTCCAATCCCTTCCCACCGAAGGCTGGCTGCGCGAAGACACGCTCTCTTCGACGTGAAGGTCACCGACTCACTGACCTACTACAAACTGTCTTTGGAAGTTCGTAACCGAAGCAACTACCCCTATCAGAATCTACCTCTATCCATCTGCTACACCACCGCAGATTCCATTCCGTCACCCACGGACACCATACAGCTAATCCTCGCGGACAAAGAAGGAATCTGGAAAGGTGACGGCTGGGGAGGTCTCTATCAGACTGCCGTCTCCGCAGGAAGCGTTCGAATCGGCAAACCCGGCACCTACCTCTTTAAAGTGGCCTATACGCTACCGGACGAAAGGCTGCAAGGAATCAATGACATCGGCATCAAACTGAAGAGATAGGAACTCCCTATTGTTCTTTATTACCTTCTTCTAACAACCACCTCAGTCTCCCACTCACGTCTCCTTGAAGCGGAAACGGGCGGGGTATCATAACTTGCCCTCTTACCTCATAGCGTAACGTCTTTACGCCAGGATGTAACGACCGTTACACCAGCATGTAAAGGGCGTTACAATATAGCGTAAAAGTCGTTACGATACAGCGTAAAGGACGTTACAATGCGGTGTAACGGCCGTTACATTACGATGTAAACAATGTGTAAATGCAATGTAATGATAATCAAGTCCATTCGTATGTCCCACAAGGAAACGGTCATAACTAAATTCGACGATTACGTCCCGCATCAATCCGCAGAAAGATAAACAGCAGGATTGTGAATCCCCAGAGAGAAGAACCTCCGTAACTGAAGAAAGGCAACGGGATACCGATGACGGGGGTCAGCCCCAGCACCATGCCTATATTGATGAATAGATGGAACAAGAATATACTAAGCACAGAATAACCATACACCCGGCCAAAGGGAGATTGCTGCCGCTCGGCCACGACAATCAGCCGTAAAATAAGAATAAGGAACAGTAACAGTACAGCCGTAGACCCTACGAATCCTTCCTCCTCACCCACGGTGCAAAATGAAGTCCGTATCTTGCTCCGGCACATACTTCAGCTTTGTCTGCGTACCATTCAAGAAACCTTTGCCGGTCAGCCCCCCGGAGCCGATGGCTATCTTCGACTGGTTCACGTTATAGCCGGCACCAGCAAGGTCCTCTTCCATACCGAGCACCACCTTGATACGTATCTGTTGATGGGGCTCCAGCACTTTATTGAAGAAGTAGTCGCTGGAGTAGAGGAAACCTATCGAACCCAAAGCAAACAGCCCAATCAGAAAATAAGATAAATGGCGCTCGCTTAAAGAAAGAAAGACAAGATACCCGACAACAAGTGCACAAAGCCCCCACTGCACCCACACCAAGTTGAAGGGTACCACGTATTCCGAAATCAGATAAGCCACGAGCAGCACTCCCAGCGAACCGCCGATAATATTCCGTGTGGGTTCCCAACGCTTTTTATAAACCCACACCATACCTCCGGCAAAGAGCAGTACCATCAGCAGTACGGCAAATTCCCCGATAGGCGTCGGTGTATCGGCAATCATCACCGCATCAAAACGGATGCCCACCACAAAGTAGGCCACTGCACATATACCCGAGAACAGTACCACGCCCGGCATTCCCTCCCGATAAAGCATCAGGAAAAATGCAGAGTACACCAATGCCGAACCCGTCTCCCGCTGTAGGATAATCAGCAACATGGGAAGAGAATCAGGAAAGCCAACATAAGGGAGCTTTTCCAATTCTTCATCGTAAACGAGTAGGCGCTCATATACTTGGCAAGCGCCAGCGCCGTGGCAAACTTGGCAAACTCCGCCGGCTGCAAACTGACCGGCCCCAGGATGAGCCACGACCGCGACCCTTTCGTGTCGGGCGCAATGAATATCGTGACAATCAGCAACAGCATCAGCCCTATATATATAAGGTAGGAGAACATGTCATAGAGGGAATCATCCAGCATCAGCAGCACAAACCCCAGCCCGAAGGAACATATAATCCAGACAAACTGCTTGCCGGCACGCGTAGAGAAGTCCAGAAAGTCACGGTCACCATAATCATAACTCGCCCCACAGACACTGAACCAGCCGAATACAATCAGCAGCAGGTAAACGACAATCGTCACCCAGTCCAATGATTTCCATATGCTATCTCTCCTTGTCACCAATTTATTTACGATTTTACGATTTACTATTTACTATTGAAGTCACTCACCGTTCATCCCTAACCCCCTAATCCTTAATCCCCAACCCCTCATCATCATCTCTCCTCATCTCCGTAAAGTATCACCCGGTTACTGAATTCTTCCGCCCGTATCTCATTCTCGGGCGACAGCTTTCCATGCAGATACTGGTCCATCATCATGGCACCGATAGGTACGCCATACGTGGCACCGAAACCACCGTTCTCCACATAGACGGCAATGGCTATCTTAGGGTTGTCCATCGGGGCAAAGCCCATAAAGACAGAATGGTCCTTGCCGCGGTTCTGTGCCGTGCCCGTCTTTCCGCAGACCTCCACACCCGGCAGGATGGCTCCCGCCATGCGGCAAGTGGCGCTACCCGTACTTCCGTCTACAGCGGCACGCATGCCTTTCACCACCATTTCATAATATTCGCGGTCGATGGTGGGATAACGGGGATTGCGATAGATGCTGTCCAGTTCATTGTCTTCTATCTCCTTCACGATGTGCGGAGTAATGAAATGCCCCCGGTTGGCAATGGTGGCACCCAGATTGGCTATCTGCAACGGGGTGGCGAGAATCTCTCCCTGCCCGATGGAGATACTAATCACCGTCAGACCGTTCCACGAACCCCGATAGGGCTTGTCGTAGAACTTTGCATTCGGTATCAGTCCACGCTGTTCGCCGGGGAGGTCGGTACCGAGCCGATAGCCGAAGCCCTGCGATACCATGTGGTCTTTCCATACGGTAATGGCATTCTGCGGCGAACCGTATTTTTTATCACCGAACATGCGATACAATCCCCAACAGAAATAGGAATTACAAGAGGTAGCGATGGCAGGAATCAGCGACAGAGGCGAACCATGTCCGTGACATCCCACATGAAGGCCTTTATGATTGAAACCATGCGCACAAGGGAAAGTCGGATAATCTTCGTGGATAATCTCTTCCTGAAGGAAAGTCAGTGCCTGCGCCGTCTTGAAGGTGGAGCCCGGCGGATAAGCTCCCATGATGGCACGGTTCAACAAAGGCTTCCGCTTGTCCATCTGCAGCAGGCGGTGGTTCTTTCCCCGCTGGCGCCCTATCATCAGATGAGGGTCAAAGGTAGGCGAGGAAACCATACATAGTATCTCACCCGTAGCCGGTTCGATGGCCACAATGGCACCGATTTTGTGTTGAAGCAGTCGTTCTCCCAACATCTGAAGGTCAATGTCGATGCCCAACGTCAGGTTCTTGCCGGGTACGGAGGAACGGTCCAACTGTCCGTCCATGTAGTGTCCCTGGATGCGCCCGTGAGCGTCACGAAGCAGAATCTCCACCCCCTTCTCTCCACGCAGATACTTTTCATAGGATTTCTCGATGCCTTGCTTGCCTATATAGTCTCCGCGAATATAATAGTCATCGTTCTCAATGTCTTTCTTGGACACTTCGCCGATGTCTCCCAGCAAATGGCCGGCAGAGTTATAGGTGTATTGGCGGATAGTACGCCGCTGAATATAGAAACCGGGAAACTTGAATAGTTTCTCCTGAAACACACCGCACTCTTCTGCAGAAAGCTGCGTCATGAACACCTGATGGGTGTATTTGGAATAACCGGGGTTCATCCAGCGGTTCTTGACGTCCTTCATCCGTTTGTCAAACTGCTCACGGGTAATGTTCAAGGCACTGCAAAGGTCGAGTGTATCCAGCTGCGTCACCTCCCGAGGCACAAACGTAATATCATAGGCAGGCTGGTTAAACACGAGCAACTTACCGTTACGGTCGTAGATAGCCCCCCGTGATGGATATTGTATCTTGTTCAGAAAAGCGTTGCTGTCCGCGTTCTTCTTGTAGTCATCAGTCATGATTTGCAGGTCGAACAGCCGGAACACGTAAATAAGAACGATGACAATAGCCGCCGCTCCAATTACATATTTCCGCTTTTCCAGTGTATAGTCTTTCATCAATTCCTAATCCTTAATCCCTTTATCCTTTCTTTCTTATTCCCTCAACAGCCATAATGCAGGTCACAGTAAGCAGGGTACTTGCCGCAATTCTCAACAACAGCGTACCAATATGGGCAAAAGAGAAGAATTCGAGGGTAAGCAACAAGCCGTGATGTATCAGCACACTCACAACCAGATATTTCAGGAAAGGAAGAATCCCCATTGTACGGATGGCCGGAACCAGTGTATCCAGCGTGTCACGAGGCACGAACAGCCGCAGGAAAGTGGGGCGCAAGAAAGCCAGCAACACCGTAGCGGCAGCGTTCATCCCCGGTGTGTCGGAAAAGACGTCGACAGCCAGCCCTAAAAAGAATGCCCACAACATCAACGCATTGCGGGGAGTGTCCGACTCAAACTTCAGTATCAAGTAGATATACAGAAATGGAGTGGCATATCCTGCAATATGCACATTGTTCAATATCAGCACCTGCAACAGTACCAAGCCTATGAACCATCCTATTTTATGCAGATAATTAATTAACAACGCTAATGAGTTATAAGTTACGAGTTACAAGTTATTGAGTGTATAAGTTATAAGATATAAAGATGATTAATCCCTAATCCTTAACCCCTAATCCCTAATTTCTTAGTCACTTCTCGTCTGCCCTCGACTCCAATGCCTTTTTGTTCATCCTGCCCGTTGCGGGAAATGACGCGCACATTGCTCACCTTTCCAAAGTCCGTAGCCAGCTTTATCTTCAACAGATACGAAAGCCCGTCGTGCGAGTCAGACATGTCATCCACCGTCCCCACCATAACACCTTCTGGAAACACGGTGGAATAGCCGCTGGTCACTACTGTATCTCCCAGATTGAATTCGGCATGCCGGGGCAAATCCTTCAGATAGGCAAAACGGGAATTACCTCCCTCCCACTTCAAATAACCGAAATAATCACTGCCCACAATCTTACAGCTGATGCTCGACTTGCTGTTCAGCAACGGAATGACCAACGAGTAATGGGGAGAGGTCTTATACACAATACCCACCACGCCATTGGCATCTACAACTCCCATCTCAGGACGGATACCTTCTGTTGTTCCACGGTCTAAAGTGATATAATTGTCAGCCTTGTTCAAGCTGTTCTTTATGACATTCGCCTTGAATATCTGATACTCCGTAGGAGCAAGCCGTTCCATGCTGTACAACCTGGCGGAGTCCAATCCTTTCTCCTTCAAGACATTTTCCAGAAACGAAAGCCGCTGCTCCAGCCACATGTTGCGGTCGAGCAGGTCTTCGTTGGCCGTCTTCAAGTGGAAATAGGAAGTGATGCCACCCGATATTTCATAAACCTTCCCCGCCACGCCATTGGCAGAGGTGAAATACACACTCTGCTGGTAATGATTAAAGCGAAATAATAAAATAAAACTGGCAACCTCTAACAGAAGAAAGAGGAACCAGTAATTATATTTAATAAGAAAGTTTAATAAATTTCGCATTACCGCATCAAGAATGAGAAGCGGTCGACATTCTTCAGTGCCACGCCCGTACCTTTGGCAACGGCATGCAAAGGGTCTTCCGCAATGTGGAACGGTATGTTTATTTTATCAGTCAGACGCTTATCCAGTCCACGAAGCAATGCACCGCCACCGGCAAGATAGATACCGTTGTGAACGATGTCGGCATACAATTCGGGAGGCGTATTTTCCAATGCGCTCAAGATGGCTGTCTCAATCTTAGAGATAGACTTCTCCAAGCAATGCGCCACTTCCTGATAGCATACCGGCACTTCCATGGGCAATGCCGTGATGCGGTTCGGACCATGAACGATATAGTCTTCAGGAGCATCCTCACCGAGTTCCGTCAAGGCAGCCCCCACATTAATCTTAATACGCTCAGCCATACGCTCGCTGACCTTCACGTTGTGCTGGCGGCTCATGTATTCCTGAATATCGGCAGTCAAGTCGTCACCGGCAATGCGGATGGAGTTGTTACTTACGATACCTCCCAAAGAGATAACGGCAATTTCCGTAGAACCACCACCTATGTCAACAATCATGTTGCCTTCGGGAGCCTCTACATCGATACCGATACCGATGGCAGCAGCCATCGGCTCGAAAATCAAATAAACGTCGCGTCCGCCGGCATGCTCGGCAGAGTCGCGCACGGCACGCAGCTCCACTTCCGTACTGCCCGAAGGAACGCCTATTACCATACGGAGCGAAAGGGAAAAGAGACGGTTTCGATTGTTCACCATCTTGATAAGTCCGCGTATCATCTGCTCGCAAGCATAGAAATCGGCAATTACACCGTCGCGAAGCGGACGGATGGTACGTATGTTTTCATGGGTCTTTTCGTGCATCATCTTTGCCTTATCACCCACGGCAATCATCTTATCGGTGCGACGGTCGAGAGCTACCACCGAAGGCTCATCCACCACAATCTTACCATTGGTTGTAATAATGGTATTGGCGGTACCAAGGTCCATCGCTATTTCTTGTGTAAAAGAGAATAATCCCATCTATTGATTTACTATTAAATGATTTACTATTTACTATTTGGCAGATCTGCTATCTGACGACCCCCACCTACAATGACGCCTCCCGGCAAATAGTAAATAGTAAATCGTCAAATAGTAAATCCTTAGTGTTTAAAGTGACGGAACCCGTAGTCACCATGGCGATGCCATGCTCGTTGCAATATTCAAACGAGAGTTCATCCTTGATGCTTCCACCCGGCTGGATGACGGCTGTTACGCCTTCATTGCCGGCAATCTCCACGCAGTCGGGGAAAGGGAAGAAAGCGTCACTTGCCATTACAGCGCCATTCAAGTCGAAACCGAAGTTTTTGGCTTTCTCGATAGCCTGCTTCAAAGCATCCACACGGCTGGTCTGACCTACACCACTTGCCAACAACTGCTTTCCTTTTGCCAGCACAATGGCATTCGACTTACTGTTCTTCACAATCTTGTTTGCAAAGAGCATGTCTTCGATTTCCTGTGCAGTGGGAGCCTTCGTAGTTACAGTCTTCAATTCTTCAGGAGTTTCCACCTTAAGGTCGCGGTCCTGTACCAACACACCATTCAAGAGAGAACGGAACTGCTTCTTAGGCAGTGCGGCAGGCTTGCGAACCAGAATAATACGGTTCTTCTTCTGACCGAGGATTTCCAACGCATCCACATCATAATCGGGAGCGATAATTACCTCAAAGAAGATTTTATTGATTTCCTCGGCAGCGTCCTTATCGATCACTCCGTTAGTGATGAGCACACCACCAAAAGCGGAAACCGGGTCACCGGCCAATGCATCATTCCATGCTTCGAGCACAGTGGGACGTGAAGCCAGACCACAAGCATTATTATGCTTCAGGATAGCGAAAGTCGTATCCTTGAATTCGTCAATCAAGTCAACGGCAGCATTGATATCGAGCAGGTTGTTATAAGAGATTTCCTTACCGTGAATCTGGTCGAACATAGCATCGAGTTACCATAGAAATAACCTTTCTGATGCGGGTTCTCGCCATAGCGCAAAGTCTTCTGGCTGTTGGCAGAGCAACGGAAAGCAGAACCTTCTTCGCCATCGAAATAGTTGAAGATGGCTGAATCGTAGTGGGAAGACACTCGGAACGCCTCTTTGGCAAACCAACGGCGTTCTTCCAGCGAAGTGGTAGCTCCATGTTCCATCAGCATGTCGCGGAACGGCTGATATTGTGCTTGCGAAGCGATGATAACCACGTCGTTATAGTTCTTGGCTGCGGCACGAATCAGAGAGATACCGCCTATGTCAATCTTTTCGATGATGGCAGGTTCTTCGGCACCACTGGCAACGGTAGCCTCAAACGGATAGAGGTCAACAATGACGAGGTCTATTTCGGGGATTTCATATTTTTCAATCTGTTGCATGTCTTGCTCCAATCCGCGGCGGCAAAGAATACCTCCAAAAATCTTCGGATGCAAAGTCTTCACGCGTCCGCCCAGGATGGAAGGGTATGTAGTGAGGTCTTCCACTGCCTTGCAGGGATAACCCAGAGATTCTATAAACTGACGTGTTCCACCGGTTGACAGGAACTCTACTCCTTCTTCATGCAGTTTGGTGATGATTTCGTCCAAACCTTCCTTATGATAAACCGATACCAGAGCTGTTTTGATTCTTTTTGTTTCAGACATGGATTTGCGTATTAAAGTATGCGTATATTAGTATTTGATGCGCAAAGTTACAAATTTTGTTTATTCATACATACATTCATACACAATAAATTAGGTATAATTAAAAAAGGCGGCATCTGTTTCCAGTCTGCCGCCTTTTTTTAAGGGTTATTTTGTTGGTTTACCAAATAGATACACGTTTTTCTACCGGCAAGAACATCGGGTCTTTTTCTGTCACGTTGAATGCCTCATACCAAGCTCCGATTTGCGGCAATGCACCGTTTACGCGCCATTCGCCCAATGAGTGCACATCACTTTTTGTGCGGTTCAGCACTTCTTCGGGACGGATATCATTAGCCCATACACCTGCGTATGCCAGGAAGAAACGTTGTTCGGGAGTAAGACCGTCCAGCACCGGCAGCGGATTGGCAGCCGTAGCTTTCTTGAATGCCTGATAAGAAACCTGCAAACCACCGTGGTCGGCAATATTCTCACCCAATGTCATGCGTCCGTTGGCATATACACCCGGAGCAACCTCGATGCTATCAAAGAAGTTTACCATCACCTGGGCACGCTCGTCAAAGTTCTTGGCATCTTCAGCAGTCCACCAGTCTTTCAGGTTACCGTCCTTGTCGTACTGGCGACCCTGGTCGTCGAATCCGTGAGTCATCTCATGACCGATTACCACACCGATGGCACCATAATTGAAGGCATCATCCGCATTCATATCGAAGAAAGGATATTGCAGGATACCGGCAGGGAAACAGATTTCGTTCGTTGTCGGGTTATAATAAGCGTTGACGGTCTGCGGAGTCATCAGCCATTCGTCCTTATCCACCGGCTTGCCGGCCTTGGCTATCATTTCGGCATGGCTCCACTCGTTGGCACGTTCCATGTTTGCCCAGTAAGAGTCGTTTTTGATTTCCAGTGTGGAGTAGTCTTTCCAAGTGTCGGGATAACCAATCTTCACATGGAAGGTAGCCAGTTTCTCCAGAGCTTTCACCTTAGTGGAATCACCCATCCAGGCAAGATTCTGAATACGTTCGCCCAAGCTTTCCTGCAAGTTCTTCACCAAAGTCACCATACGCTCCTTGGCAGCAGCAGGGAAATATTTCTCCACGTACATCTGACCTACAGCTTCGCCCAGCGCGCTGCTTACAGTGCTTACCGCTCTCTTCCAGCGGGGCTGCATCTCTTGTGTACCGCTCATGGTGCGGCTGTAGAAGTCGAAGTTCTGTTCTGCCATAGCATCGTTCAGCAAGCTTGCGGCAGAATCAATCAATTTCCATTGCAGATAAAGGCTCTGCTGTTCAATGGGCAGCGTATCCAGAATATCGGCAGCAGCTTTCAGTGAAGCGGGCTGGCCTACGATGATTTCCTTCACATCCTTCAAGCCCATGGCAGACAAATAAGCATCCCAATCGAAAGTAGGATAATTCTTCTTCAACTCTTCCATGCTCATCTTGTTATAATTGGCATGCGGGTCACGCAACTCCGTACGAGAGCGGAAAGCCTTGGCAAGACGTGTTTCCACATCCATAACCACTTCCATACCTTTCTTGGCAGTAGCCTCATCGAAACCTGCCAACTGATACATTTTCTGTACATGTGTACGGAAAGCATCACGAATTTTGGCAGTAGCCTCATCATTCTCCAGATAGTATTCACGTTCGCCCATGCTCAGCCCGGTCTGATAGGTCTGTACAGCATTCATGCTACTGTTCATTTCGTCAGCGCCAACATACAGCACGTTGTAGGCGATGATACCCTTCTTCTGCATATCGCCCAGCAAGGCATAAAGCTCCTTCTTGTCCTTCAAAGCAGCCAGCTGGTCGAGTTCAGCCTTGATGGGGGCTACACCGTCCTTGTTCAGCTTCACGCTGTCCATTACGATTTTGTACAAGTCACCGATTTTTTGTGCCACGCTGCCGGCTTCGTGCTGGGTGGCGGCAAGCTCTTCAATCAGTCCTTGAATCTGCTTGCGGTTGTTTTCTGCAAGGATAGTAAAAGAACCATACTGTGAGTATTCAGCAGGAATCGGATTGTTCTTCATCCAACCGCCACATGCGTATTGGTAAAAGTCAGTTCCGGGTAGAGCCGTTGTGTCAAGATTGGCGAGCTGGATGCCTGCTGTAAGTTCAGCCTGCTGCTTGCCGGTGTTGCAGGAAGCCGTCATCAGACAGAATGCTGCAATGGGTAACAAATGATTTGCTTTCATAAACATATAAAATATAATAGTTAGTGATTCTCCAACTCTACAGTAGCCGCGTCCCACTCTTCCATCACGCGGTCAAGCTGCTCTTTCAGTTTTTGGTGCTGCTCATAAAGCGACATGTCCGAAGCACCTTCCGGTGTGGCCATCCTGGCCTCAAGAATGGCAATGGCAGCCTCCGTCTGCTCTATCTCCGCTTCACAATCGGCAACGCGACGTTCCAGTTTTTTGAGCTTCTTGTTCAGCTCCTTCTGCTCCTCATAAGAGAGTTTGGCTGCCGAGGGTTGAACCGGTTCTGCACCAACATTTCCCGATGCCGCCTTACCGGCAGTGGGCGAAGCGGAAAGTGAAGGGGATTTCTGTAACTCATTCAGGCTCTCTATCTGCTTCTTTTGCAGGAAATCATAAATTCCTCCCAGATGTTCCTTCACCAGTCCGCCACCAAACTCGTACACTTTAGTCGCAAGTCCGTCCAGAAAATCACGGTCATGGCTGACTATTATCACCGTTCCGTCAAAATCGCGGATAGCCTCCTTCAACACATCTTTGGAACGCATGTCAAGATGATTCGTAGGTTCGTCGAGAATCAGGAAATTCACCGGCTCCAACAGCAGTTTTATCATGGCAAGCCGGGTACGCTCTCCACCGCTGAGCACCTTCACCTTTTTATCCGAAGCCTCACCGCCGAACATGAAAGCACCTAGAATATCACGGATTTTGAGGCGGATATCCCCTACGGCCACGCGGTCAATCGTATCGAATACAGTCAGGCTCTCATCCAAAAGCTGTGCCTGGTTCTGGGCAAAATATCCAATCTGCACATTATGTCCCAGTGTAAGCTTACCGGTATAATCCGTAATCTCACCCATAATACACTTTACAAGCGTAGACTTACCTTCGCCGTTCTTACCGACAAAAGCAACCTTCTCTCCTCGGTTGATAGTCAAATTTACATCGTGGAAAACAACGTGCCCACCGTAGGATTTCTCCATATCCTCGCAGATAACGGGATAATTACCGCTACGGCTACTGCAAACAAACTTCAGGCGCAAAGAGGAGTTGTCTTCCTCATCCACTTCGATGCGCTCTATCTTTTCCAGCTGCTTGATGCGGCTCTGCACTTGCACAGCTTTGGTAGCTTTGTACCGGAAACGTTCGATGAAATCTTCCGTATCTTGTATCTGCTTCTGCTGATTCTCGTAAGCACGTAGTTGCTGCTCCCGGCGCTCCTTGCGAAGCACCACAAACTCATCGTATTTCACTTTATAGTCGTAAATGCGTCCACAAGTTATTTCGATGGTACGCGTAGTGACATTGTTCAAAAAGGCGCGGTCGTGGCTGACAAGCACCACCGCATTGGCACGGGTGGAAAGGAAGTTCTCCAACCACTGGATACTCTCGATGTCCAGGTGGTTGGTAGGTTCGTCGAGCAACAGCACATCGGGACGGCGAAGCAGGAGCTTGGCAAGCTCTATACGCATACGCCAACCACCGGAAAACTCGCTTGTAGAGCGGTCAAAGTCCTCGCGGCTGAAGCCCAGCCCTTGGAGCGTGCGCTCTATTTCGGCACGGTAGTTGGTGCCGCCCATCATCAGAAAACGTTCGTTTTCGTGAGTGAAGCGGTCGATCAGTTTCTGGTAATCCTCGCTGTCGTAATCGGTACGTTCGGCAAGTTGCTGGTTCATGCGTTCGATGTCCGCCTGCATCTCAAAGATATGCTCGAAGGCAAGTTCCGCCTCTTGCATCACGGTACGCTTATCACTGAGTATCATCACTTGGGGCAAATACCCGATAGTACATTCGCGGGGAACGGCAACAATGCCGGCAGTGGGCTGCTGAATGCCAGCCAATATCTTGAGCATGGTGGACTTACCGGCACCATTCTTGCCGACAAGAGCTATACGGTCTTTCTTATTGATAACATAAGAGACGTCTTCGAACAGAGGAGTGGCATTAAATTCTACCTTCAGTCCTTCTACAGATATCATAGTGTCAATGAATTTATCGTTCAAGACTGCAAAGGTAGCGATTTTCAACGTTATACAATATCATACGCTCACATAATTACATCAAATATCCAAGAAAGAGAACACTACTCCCGCATTTCCTGCGGAAGGACAATTGCAAAGCGGCTCCCCTTGCCAAGAGTTGAAGCCACTTCTATTTTTCCATGAAACCTTTCAACGATAGTCCTGCAAATGGCCAATCCCAATCCCGTGCCCTGCACAAAAGCATCTCCCTTATAGAAACGTTCAAAAATGTGCGCCAGAACTTCTTCCGACATGCCAGTTCCCGTATCTTCCACAAAGACTTCCAATGTAGCAAAGTCCTTCAGCCTATACCCTATGGTTATGCGTCCTTCAGCAGTGAACTTCACCGCATTATTGATAAGATTGTTGACAACTTGCCCCAAACGCGTAGGATCTGTATAGATAACTGCCGCCCGGTCCGGAAGGTCTAGCAGTAGCTCCACTCCTTTCCGAAGATTCATCTTCTGCGCACTGTAAATGCTTTCCAATATGCCATTTAAAGAAACCTTCTCAAAATGGAATTCCATCGTGTTCGATTCTATCTTGGACAAATCCAGAATATCTGAAATCAACACCATTAACAACTGGCTGTTCTTTTTTCAATCAAAGACGTAAATTCCATAATCTCCTGCCGCGACAAGTCGGCATCCCCACAAGCCAGTAGTGTAGAGAAGCCCACAATGGCATTTAGTGGCGTACGTATCTCGTGGCTCATATTAGCAAGAAATACGCTCTTCAACTCATCGCTACGTTGCGCTTTCTGCAAAGCCTCGTTCAATTTATTCTCCGTATCCTTGTATTTCTGCGTACTCATGCAAATACCGATGATACGGAACGGCAAATCCGTCAATTGCCCCACATAGGTAGATTGCGCCTCAAACCACTCCCACTTGCCGTCTCCCCTCCGTAGACGGTATTCCACTGGGCGTTCGTACAAATTACCATGCAACTGTAAAGCCAAAGCATCAAACACTCCCTTCCGGTCGTCCGGATGAATCAGAAATGCGAATTCCTCAGGCGTCAGCGTATAGTCACGCGTAGGAATCCCCAAATATTCAAAATAACGCGGTTCTATAATCATCAGATTATGTTCCATGTCGAAAGACCATTGAAATATCTGGGTGCGGCTCAGCGCAATATTCAGCAAATGCTTCTGTGTCCGTTCTTCCAACACATTCCTGAAATAGAGTACAATCCTCACCAATTGTCCATCTTCATGAATTCCCACCATAGCACCTTGTATCAGAAAACTGATACCACTCTTCAATTCACGTATAAAGCAATTGATATCTAAGGGAATAATCCGCACATCCCTCTCCCGAAGTTGCAGCAAAAGGTCTTCTAACACATTCTTTTTATCACATACCACTTCCAATAAGTCAGTGATACGCCGCCCTATCACATACTCATTCAAATGGAGTTCATTCATCACCTGCTGATTCAGACGCCAGATACAATCTTCCAAATCAATCATAATAATGCTGACGGGCCATGAGTTGAACAACTGCTCGGAGATGGCATTTATTATACGTACTTCTTGAGGAACATTCGGATTCATCAGAATTGGTTTATCATACAAGGAGCAAAGTTCGGGCTAAAATGCTTATGCCACAAACAAACCCTTATAAATCAATATTCCGTTTTAGCATGTATATATTCTATTATTCACAACTTTACCTTATTTAACAGAGACAAATTGAGCGTAATATTGATTTTAACTGTTATCTCTGTCATTTATACATTATTATCCCCCATTTTTGTGTCTTAAAATCTCCAACATGAATATATCCGAATTCAATATAAATGCCGAGTTCATTGCCTGCAATCATATCACAACCAATGAACTGAATCCGCTAGTGGAAAAGCCATACCACACCAAGGCCAGTATCTTCGCTCTATGCACCAAAGGAGTTCTGAAAACTATCATAAACCATACTCAATTCAGGGTTGAAGCTAACGCCCTCCTAGTTATTCCTCCCGAGACCTTCGTACAATTGCTACACACGTCAGAGGATGCTGAAATATATGTCGTCATATTTTCCCAACAACTTATCCAGAGTTCAGGGGCCGGCAAGGTCATGATGGATAAGTTTCACATTATAGGCAAACACTATATTTTTCCTCTATCGAAAACGGACTTCCAGCTTTATGCCGAGTTCATGACCTATTTGTCACACCTCTACCAAAGAACAGAAAGCCCCTCAAGTCTAGTTTCATTGCAAACTCTACTGACCTATCTGTTACAAGGTATATCCGAACTCTGTCCGGAACGCCCTAGAATAAAAGAGACTCCGGGCAGCAGGCATTTCAACCAATACCGCATTTTTATCCGATTGGTACACACAGACTATGTCCGGGAGCATCAAGTGTCCTATTATGCATTGAAAATGAATATGAGACCGGCAGCTCTTTGCCGCCTTGTCAAAAAGGAATCAGGACATACAGCCATGGAAATCATCAACAATACTATCATCATGGATGCCAAAGCACAGCTTTGTACCGCCAACACTCCGATAAAGGATATAGCCGTGAGTCTAGGTTTTAATAATGCGGCCTTCTTCAACAAATTCTTTAAACGTCATACGGGAATACCTCCTCAGAAGTTCCGTACATCCTCAAAACAATAAAATCTACTCAAAACACAAAATGCGGATATTCTGCCATGAGAATACCCGCATTCCTCAATAAGAGAAGTCTGCCATCAACCTACCTTCTTAGCAATAAAAAACACATAACCGTAGAATTCCTTATATTTGCCGTATAGTTCATCCTCAATCATTTGGAGTGAGCTGAACTCTTCGGCAATTTTATTACCGGCATATTTCTTACGGAAAATCTCCTGGGCCGCAACCTTTGAAGCAAAGTAATGCTCTGTCCAGCAATTCTCCGGCAGAATGAATGTAGCAACGGGGAGATAACCCGCCTTGTACAACTTGGCTACCAGATTGGGAAGTGTATCCATTTCAGAATAGGCGTCCATCCAGAAGTCATTGATTTCCGCAGGACGTTCGTCCGTAAACCATGAACTCTCGGATACGGCAATATACCCTCCCGGTTTCAGATATTTACGCCACTCCTTCAAGCCACGTTCAAAGCCGATGTTATAGATAGCACCTTCACACCAAATCATATCCAGCTCCTCCTCACCGAAAGGGAGGGCATCCATTGAACCGACAATTCCTTTTACTCTGTCCTGCAAGCCCAACTGCCTTGCATTACGGTTGAAGATGTCAATAAAGCCGGGGAAAAGGTCAATTCCGGTAATCTGTCCCGGAACATGGCCAGCCAATACCATTGTCTGACCACCCGTTCCACAACCGATATCGGCAATAAGGGATTCATCGGTAAGACCGTCTACAAAGCTCAATGCCTTCAACGTCACTTCAGGACTGCCAGGGCCTTGCCGTTCCATATTGGAGAAAAAGTCACAGATTAAATTAAATTCGAAATCGTGGATAGTTTTATTTTCGTTACTCATTTTCTTACTATATTTTGCATATACGGAAAGTATCACAACACCTTCAGCATAATACGCGGATTAAACTTTAATTATAACAATAGAAAAACACTCTCGAAAGAAGTTATCCGAGAGTAAACGAAAGGGACAATCTGTGCATGGAACACAGATTGTTTACAAAACCAAATCCGATTTAAATGTCTTTGTCATACTGCAAAGATAAGCAATATTTTATTTAATCAAAGATTTTACGGTTAATAAAGATTTTCCCTTGCACCGGGCGCATGCTGAAGAACCGCACCTACCACCTGGCAAGTATCCAGTTCCTTACAGTCGCCACAAGTATTGAAACCTTTTTCGTACACACATTTGCGGATAGCACAATAATCGCTGCAATAGGCAAACTTCACCCCGTCTGCACGGCACCCCATACAATGGATGGTTTCCGGCGTAATTTCCGGCGTATTGTTCAGCACACTCCACTCTTTGGCGGTTTTCTCTCTCAGCTCATCGTCATTATTGACAGTGGCTATACGGGCGGTGCAATTTTCGCAATCCAGTCCGCAACATGCAATTAATTGTTTCATCACTTGGTATAACGATTTATGTTTGTCTCTTGTGATAATCATCAACTTGTCTGCTCCTTCTTTTTCAGTTCAAAGACAAACAGTCATCTTGCAAAGATATGGAAAATAAAATAGAGCTCCCTCCAAATGCCTGATTAATAACATTTCATTTTTCCAGGGATAATAAGACAAAATGCCCCCGAATCCACGCTTGAATCGGAGGCATTCACAAACAAAACAAACAAAATCTATCAGACGAACTTCACAGTTGGTCTCATAGCGAAAATTTAAGCCTTCTTGTCGAGGAGAGGATTAAATTTTCCGAGGGTAGACCGCAAATCACGTCTGCCCGATTCATTATTACAAGATTTATCTCAAACCCAGCGCCTGCCTCACGGTGTCGTAGGCCGCATCTTTCAGCAGTACGGTTTTGTCTTTATCCAGCAAGTAAAGCGAGGGCATGGCCTTGAGGTCATACAAAGCACAGTCTTTCACCTGTTGCCGGTCGTTGCCTATTAGCCAGCTACGGGGCATGTCTGTCAGGGCTTTCCTCCACACTTCATCATTGCCCTCGGTGTAGACGGCAAGTACGGTCAGGGTGCCTGTATCCACAGCATCAGCCAATGCCCGGTCTGCCATCATCGCTTTCAGCACTTCGTGGCAACTGGGGCATTCGGGGTCGTAGAATACCAGCAACAGCTTGTCTCCCTGTACCGTGGTTGTCCGCAGCGTGCGACATTCTTCGTCCGCCAGGTAGTAGGTGAAGTCCGTAGCTGCCTTGCCCACGTTATTACGGCTTATCAGCTCCAACTTGAATTTCAAAGAACTTTTCCTTGCCTCGTCCAGCGCGGTACTTTGCAGCATACGGCGCAGGTAGGCAGCATAGAGCGTTTCGTTGTAGTACGGCGAATTGGGATTATAGAGATAATCATCCATCAGCCGCATGAACACCTGCCTTGCATGCTCCTGACTCTCCATGCCGGTGCAGAGGTTGCCGATGCCTCCCTTAATCTCCTCCTGCGTGGCTTCTGAAGCCGACAACAGGGATAGCTGATTGACCAAGCCTTGCTCCGTCACCGCCCGGTTATTCACCAAGGCGGTGTCGGAGAAGTTATAGCTGTCCCAGTAGTGCGTCAGCAAGAAAGTCTTGCGCTCGGTGGGGGAGGTGAGGACGGAGGGGATTTCGGGAAAAGGGAATTGCTGATCTCTCAATTCAGCTTTCCCTTTGACATTCTCTGTACATTCATCCATCTTCCCGGCTTTCTGTTTATCACCGGCAATGCAAGAATGAAGCAAACCGACAATAAACAGAAACAAACCGATACAGCTGAGGATACGTCTCATTCCCTATTAATTTCCTCCCAGATTATTGGTAGCATCGCGTACGCAACGCACCTTACCACTTCCCCAGCCCGTAGTCAATTGAAGAGTACCACTTGTATAGGCGAAAGCTTCCTTTCTATTCGTTGTAGATCCTACACCTTGCCCTATATCAGTATTCCTACCGCTAAAAGTTGTATTTGTCAAATAAGTAAATCCGGTCATCAAATCAGGATAGGTTGTGTACATCAACATTAATTCACGCTGATTAGGAGCACGGTATCCAATAGGACAGGGGCGATCAACTCTTTCATATTTTGCCACACGTTCTGCTCCAATTGATCCCTCTTCAGGATATACTCCATAACTAATATCACCCTCATCCGCAAGAATTGCCAACGTCAAAGGTGGACGATTGTTACCAGAAATATCTCTTTCCGTATTTGTCGGCAATACTTCAGTACCTACAGACGGTCTGATTGTGTTATCAATCATAGGATTTATATCAATAGTTTTCTCCTTATAAGTTACACCTCCAATAATATGTGTGCTACTTCCTTTCGTTACATAATCCTCTGGAACTGCATCAATATCCTTCAAACTTAACCCCAGATTTCTTATACAACGATAAGAGAAATTCTTAATACCAGTAAAGTGTTCACCAGGTGCTGTCTGTGAATAAGACGCAGATCCTCTCGATGCACTTTCCTCTGCCCATATAACCCATGGATCACTAGGTTTATTTGTAGGCTTATCTGTTGTACCAGGATGATAACTACTACTTGCCACATGTACACGTGTTTCTCCATTTTCAATTGGTATTTCCACTCCGGAAGCATCAATATCATTCATATAAAGTTTCGCTTTAGGAATAGCAGTTTCCCCAATCCACAAATCTGTCAATTGATCTACAGAAGCAAGATACCAACGGATTTCATCTGCATCTATAACGTCATCCCCATCCAAATCACGGTTACGCAACAAGCAGGCATACCAAATACTCTCATAGCCAGAGTTTAATTGATGATCTACATCCGTAACAACTCCTAAGACATCCGTCCAATGTAATTGGTTTACTGTTTGTCTCGCATTAATAAGGTTCAACATATTGAGGCGTCCATTCTCCATTCCATTTGGATTTTGTCCACTAAAACGACTATTAAAGTCTTCATCGGAAACACCGTCCGGTACTATCGGCAAGAATTTCGTTTCCATCATAGCCTCTGTTCCCCATGCCGTTTTCAAGTCAGCATGTTTCGGATTGTAGAAAGTATAAACCGGATTTTGTGCGATGGAATAAACACTACGTGCTACGGAACTTTCTCCATCTTCACTGTATTTTGAGCCTTCTACACAAAAATTTAGCATACGATTTTCTCCATTCACTGTTTCTTTCCATAATTCCAAATTAACACCCTCTATACCATCACCAGAACCGGGAAGTCCTACTGATGCTGCCTGACGATAATAAATCATTCGTGGGTCATATACATAAATATATTCATCTACATAAGCAGTAATCGTTACAACATCTTCGTATTCAAATGTTTCCGAATTCCATCTCCGCTCAAAAATATCACTATTGCCATTGTTAGCCTCCACATGCAAAAAATTCAATAACTGATTAATGTCATACAACCGCACATGTCCATAAAATTGTGTTTCTATATACTCCCCACCTGCAATAGGGGCTGCTTCTGAATTATTTTTACCACCACCGTCATACGCTTGTTCGCCAGGATATTTTGCCATGACATTTGTCGGCACATAGTTTCCATTAGCCAAACGACATTCCTTATTAACCAGAAACTTTACCCACTTATAATCATTCAAAGACAAATCTGTTTGAGGAAGCCCGTATCCATCATAGGGAAGTTTCGTATCAAACACCTTCATCCCTCGTTGAAAAGGAGTGGTTACCGACCAGGAAAGTCCTTTTTGAATATCTTCTTTTCTTAACGTCAGCAATAATCTTCCATAGTGGGAATCCATCGTCTTAACAGTTCCTTGCGCAACGATGACATTGCCTTCCGCACCTGGATTGACTTCCTTACTATCCTCAACTTCTACAATGATTTGGTCTACACTTTGTACTTTCACATTATAAGTATAATGAGTATTACGTTCCGTATCATAATTGTTGACGAGTTCCAAGTCATTCAACCAGTCGGCTGTATTACTATTTCCTGTATTACCTAAATGAATTGTGTAAGTTGTCTTTGCGTACACTTCACTCCCATCATCATCCTTATAGGTAATAGTACCCTCCAATTCTACATACGTTGATTTAGCATTGGCATATACATATTCTCCATTTTCATATTTTTGCCCTTCTACAGTTCCGGTTATTAGCTTTTTCTCCTGTTTCTCACGCAAAGCATAATAAGTACCCTCCTCAAGTAGGCTCTCTGTACTTATTTTTTGTTTAGGATTTTGTCTATTCTCACAAATATAAAACTCAAAAATAGACTTCCCATCCTTTTCAGTAAAGTCACTCAGCCGATTACTCGGAGCATAGCCCGCTCCATCATAATCCCATGTATTATCTCCACTATTTTGTTTCTCGCGCGAAAACAAATAAGTACCACCCGGAATATTAATAACTCTATAGGCTTCAGGTTCAAAAGTCACTCCCACAGCAGGTATAATATTGAAAGTTATACGCGCATCTACATGGTTTAATGCCATTGTGTAATCTTCCCTTATTGCTCCCTGGTGGTCCCCAGACTTATATACTGTTACAATTTCACTCTTTTCTTTGGTTATCGCCTGTCCAGTCATCAAGAAATAGACACGCTCAACACTCAAATTATCACTCAACTTGGAATAAAGTGCTTTTAGGGCTGCTATTGTCTTTACATTCTTCAATTCATCATCAGATAAGGTTCCTACCCCGCTCTGCGGATTACCTACCACATAAATTCTCCTCAATCCTGTAGTCATAGAGAACTCTACAGATTGCGGTTTCCCTACTTCAATAGGATTTCCCAAACCATCTTCAGTATCATAAAATGCAGAATTGTCCACAGACCATTCGTCATCCGAAGCATCTGCATTCTCCGCTCCATCAGATTGCTTACTCGGCTTGAAAGCTATCACAAACAATTTATTAACTGTGCGTTCTGTTTCGTCAGACTGTGCCAAACGGGTTTGAACTTCCATTTGATCTGCCACTTTTATTTTCAGCGAAAGTGCCACAGGAATGTCAGGCACTACCTCATATTTATCTCCACCCTTCACAAGTTCATCATCCGTACACGACACAGCCAGTGCGGAAACAATCATTGCGATAAAAAGATTATATATATATTGTAATTTTCTGTTCATAACAAATTTCTCCTATCCATTATTCAAATGGCACATCTATTTCTTCCTTTGTCCAACCACTGATGGTCCACTGTAACTCAGTATCTTTCGGAGTTGAATTCAAGGTGACGATTATATTCAGACACTCTCCGGCACTAAGGTGGGTTAAAGTTTCATTGTTCTTTTGCAGCTTCAACGATTGTGGTCCCACATATTCCCAGTTAGTAACCAACTCATATCCCGTACCAATATGTCCCGGATAGAGATAGCTGATAATTTCTTCAGATTCTTTTAGGGAAGAAGCTATTGTTATACTTTCTTTTAATAGTAAATCTGTATAAGAAATTTGAGTTGGCAGGTTGTTTTCTTTAACGAAAAGATAACCCTTATTAGGTTTCACATTCGGCATTTTAATATTAGTAAGCTCTTGCTCCTTATCGGTATTATTAATAAACTTCAAGCATACCTTTGCCACCGGAAATTGTAACTGCAAGGCCACATTTTGAGATTTTTCAGCTTCTAAACGAACATTTTTCCTCATTACAGTTTGTGGCAATGGTTTTTTATCTGTTGGAGGATTTTGAAAATCAAAACCATTTTCTCCCAGTATCACATTCTCCAATAGAGAAACGTTATCAATAGTAGTTTTACTATTCAAAATTTCTGTTACCTCCTCAGTTAGTGTAAGAGAACCTTCATTCACAATGGCATAAAAATCAAATTCAGTACCATTATTCTTGTCTACAACAAGGTCATTGTAAGTGATTGTTTGCGAAGTTACCTCGGGAGCGATGTCATATCTTTCATTCAATATCACTTCAGAGTCACTGCTTCTTACCATAATCACATGCAAAGTCCGCATCTGCTCATTATCCAATAGGCTGCTTCCGTTTGTATCATCCGTCACCGCCCTCGTCGTAAACGTCATCGTCACCGTTGCTTTCTCGGTGGCGGCGGGGGCATCATCGGTGATGCACGAGGCGGGCAGTAGGCAGAGGATTGCCATCAAGGTTGCCGCCAGACTGTATTTCTTCAGTATTTTTTTCATATATCGTTCCTCCTTGTTTTTATTGCCAGTCGGGTGTTACGTCTTCCACATACCATGAGGGGACCTTGATGGTGACTCCTACCGGAGTGAACACAATGCTGATGGGCAGGTAGGCTTCCTGCTTGGTCACATCAATGCTTGAGGTGCTGTTGCAGGTAGTTGTAGATGCTGCCAGTCACCAAGGTGTTGCCGTCGGCGTCCTCCAGGCGAAGGAGGTGCGTACAGCAGACGGGGGACAACACGTCGTTGTGGTCCATGCGGAAGAGGGTGAGGTCGTTGGTGTGGTAGACGCCGGTCTGGGAGTCGTACACCAGTTCGGGGTAGCAGGTACCCTTTTCGTCCTCGTTAATCTCGTTGTTGAAGTCGGTCTGGGCATTCGATTTCTCGATGCTCAGCTTATAGGGAATACCGGCGCGTGTTGCCTCGCCGGGGGCGGGCAGGCCGTGTATCTCGATGTCTACGTTGATGTGCGAGCTGAATAGGTCGAGCGTGTCACGCAGGAACTTGTTGCTGCCGGGCACGGTGATTTGCTTGCTTCCCATGTAGTTGTGGTCGTGCCCGTCCACTGCGGAGGCTGTGCCCCAGTTGGGATGCTGTATGTAGATTTGTGAGAGGTCGGTGGAGTTGATGTCCTTCACCTGGGTTTTGCCGTAGGCGTTTCCCACTGCCACCACGCTGTAGGTGCCTTGGGGTAGCTTGAAGGAGGGTGCTTCTTGGGCGGGATTCAAGGCGTCCTGATTGTATGTCCTTTGGTCGACAAGACGGTTGTTGGCATCGAAAACGTACAGGTCAATCTTGTCCATGTATTGGCGCAGCACATCCTTATCTCCGTCGGCCTTGTAACGGAAACAGATGGCGACGTTTTCACAATCGTCCATATCTTCTTTTATGCAACCGGTTGTCAGGACGGGAACCAGCGACAGTAATATGAGTTTCTTTAATTGTTTCATTGTCATACGTTTTCGGTTATATGATACGTCATTTTTCTTCAAACAAGAAAAGAAAAAGAGAAAGGGTTCTCCCCGCAGCCTGTGGAAAGGAGGCGGGGAAAAAGAAATTCTTAATTGGTGTGGGAAGATAATTATTCTGCCCAATCAGCATAAGTGGTTTCAACCTGCCATGCAGCCTCTCTTACAGTAACAGTTACACCCCACAGCTCATCACCACCTTCACCACCGGAGATATTCTTATCTTCCAGTTGAACATCTGTAATGCGGTAAACATGACCGGCAAGCAACACAATAGGAGCACCATTCACTTCAGACTTGTAGTTCACGATTTTAGCATAACGAGGTGTTGCCATTATCTCGCCCGTGTTGCTCGGTGTTGCCGTCTTGAAATAAATTTTAAAAATCGGATTTACAGAAGTATCATCTCCTGTTTCCGGAGCATAGAAGTTATAAGCAAACACTTGGGCTTTGCCATCTTCATCCGCTGCCGGCCAAGATAAATCATAATCCATAAAATTATTTGCATTTCCTTCTGCTGGGATAGCATCAAACAAGATAGCGTCAGTTCCGGAAGCTGTTCCCCCATTGTCACCAGGGAACTTATAATCGGTCAAATCACCTGTTCCAGTCGGTCTGATATTATCCATATAGACACCATCAATAGTCAATGTTGCATATTCACATTTAACAGATTCAACCTCCTTTTTATGCTTAATATTTGATACCTCCAAACGTGCTACAGGAATTTTCAAGTCTACGGTAGCTTCATACATGAAGAACGTTTTATCAGTATCACCATCTTTTGCTCCCGTATTGTCTCCATTCGTGATGTCTTCTAGAGTCGGAGTGCCTGTTCGGTTATTATAGGTGAAGTCTTTGGTTTCACCATAAGCAGGAATACTCTCAGTAACCTGCATTGTAACATCGTTAATACTTGTTGTGTAAACTTTCGTACCGTCATTCATTGATACGGTTACCAGCGTAGGATTTGTCACATTCCAAAATTTAGCTTCAGTTTCTCCTCTTGCCAAGTCAATCGTCTTGATTTTCTCTTCACCATCAAAAGTAGCAGTTAAAGACACCGTAGCAGGACCTGTTACTTTTATTGTACCATCCGGAGAGTCCGAAGTCACCGCACGACTATTTGCAGTCGGAGACACAATCTTGATGCTGACTGCACCATTACCTTGAGCCAAAGCATTTTCAGCTTCATCTTCATTCCCACATGCCGCGAATGCCAATCCGACCAAACCCAGCATAAAAATCTGTTTAACTTCATAATTTAAAGTATTAGTAAAAAATATTCGTTTTATGTATCTGTTCTGTCTTTCTTACAAGTCGGCCACTACGCCTGCCACCTGCTCCAGGTTGGTGCGTGCTTCCCGGCTTCCTGCCTGCACTGCTTGCTCCAGCACCGCCTTTGCACGGTCGTACTGCTTCTGCTTGGCATACGCCACACCCAGCGCGTTCAGCACCCTGCCGTCCTCTTTCACCTCCGAAGCCTCCAGCATCGCGATAGCTCCCTGCACGTCTCTGCCCTCCATCTTCAGGCAGGCGGCATTCACCACAGCGGCGGCGTTCTTGGGATAAGTAGCGGCAGCTATGCGCAGCGCTTCTTCATAGTCGGCAGTACCCTTGCCATAAGACTCCGCCACCGTGTAGATTTCCTCCACGCTCAGCAGGTCCGGGCGGGTCTTTATCTGCTTCTTTGCCTCCTCCAGGTTGAAGCTACGCACGCTGTACTCTATCTTGTATTCGTTGCGGCGCAGCGGGCCGTACATCTCGTTCAGCAGGCGGGTATAGACATCCGGTGATACGGACTCGCGGATACGCTTCTCGCAGGCGTCCTTGTCGCCCTCGCACTCGTCGATAAGCCTCAGCACCTTGTCGATGTCCAGCAACTGCGGGTGCTTCTCCACTTCGCGGCGCAGGCCTTCCCAGTCCTCACCCATGCCCGCGACGTGCCACAGAGAAGCATCCATGTGGGTATCTTTCCGGGCATATTCGGCCAGGGCGTTTGCACGCGATTCGGACAGCTTCTGATTGAAAGCCACCGAGCCTTCGGGCGAGGCGTAGCCGGTGATGTAGATGCCCGTAATGGTCAGGTCGGGGTTGGTTTTTACCACGTTGATGGAGCCTGTCACCGTTTCCAGCTCCGCGCGGTTGTCCTTGTAGCGCGGGTCCACATCCGACTTTCCCTGGCGGAATTGCAGGCGTGCCACGCGTACCTCGTTGCGCACCTTCACCGCTTCACGCTCCGGTGTAACGAAAGGCGTGACATACCGCGGGGTGAAAAGCTTTATGAAAGGTGCCTTTACCGTCGATTCTTCCGTGGCCGCCGTGCAGTCCAGGCAGCCCGTCATCCGCTCGCGCAGCACTAGGCGGCTGTCCACCATCCAGGGCTCATAGGCAAGCTTGGCGATATATTCCACCCGGCTCTCACGCCCGGAGCGGAGTACCGTGTAGGCATTGTCCGTGGCAGGAGAGGCTCCTGTCAGCGCCTTCTCGCGGCGGTGCACGCGGCTGCGCGTCTTGCCGTCCACCACTACGGGGGCGAGCACGGCTTCGTGCGTGCCGTCGGCAGAGACCACTGCCGGATGCAGGCACACGCTCTTCTGATTACCCACACGCAGGCCGGTCAAGTCCAGCGTCATGCGCAGGCTCACCTCGCTACCTTGTTTCTTCACTTCTTCGTTCACCACCTTCACATCGATAAGGTTGCCCTCCTGCGCATATCCTCCTAAGGAGGTGCACAGCAGCAGGCCCGTGACATATAGCATTCGTTTCATTTCCATGTCCTCCTTCTGTTTACTTGATTACATAAATAAGGGAGATGGCGGCTTTCGTCACCCCCAGATAATTCTTGTCTCCCTTGCCTTTCCATTCGCCACAGCGTGGGCAGTCGTAGCGGTCGTAGTGCGCACGCACGTAGCCCAGGCCCAGGCTTGCCTCGAAGCTCCAGTGCTTGCCCAGCACCCACTGGTAGCCGTAGGCAAGGCCCGCGCCGTAGTAGTAGCCCTCATAGCGGTAGTCCTCCACCGAGGGGTAGATGCCGAAAGGCAGCTTCACGCCCCCCACGTTGTATTGTCCCCCCAGTAGATGAAGTCCCATAAAGTGTCCGTTGAAGCGTTCGCAGAACCAGTAGCGCGCCTCGGGCTGCGCCATCCAGTGCTTCCACTTCTTGTTGTCAGAAAATGAAAAAGGATTATAATTGGCGGACAAATCCAACGTCCACCGGGGGGAAAGGCCTATTTCGGCACCCAGGTTGAAGGTGGTCGTGGCATCATAGAGCAGGTTTGTCTTTACCGCCACATTCTGGGCAGACAGGGAGATGCCGATCATCAGAAAGATTATGCAAACACTTTTTCTCATATTCTTCATATTTAGTATGTGTGTAATTTTAGTACGTGTCCATGGCATCCCCGGAAAGGGGATGATTTAACAGTCCCGTTACTTTGTAGGTAACGGGAAACGACCATAGGAGGCCGCAGAAGCCGCTTATGTAGTAAAATACACTACTGTTCAAGGGAACCATGGAAAGAAAAAGGAAGACATGAACAGACAGCCCGTGTTAATTTAACCTAACACGGGAGCACCGGCGTTATGCATTTTCTCAAACTGCATTGCCTTGTATTATAAGAAAATACCGCTCAGAAAGCCTTTCTGGGGCTATTTTCAACTTTTGATAAGAAAAAGTCGCTTTTTCTTGCTAATTAAAAAAATCATGTTGATATTTGCGAACAGAAAAGATTCCCGTTACCTACAAAGTAACGGATGTCCGGCATAGTATTCGCCAGGAAGCAGATTTGTCGTAAACTCCTAATTCCAAGCATTATATCCATCAAAGACATACGAGAGTATGCCCCTGTTCATTTCTTGTATTTGTTTGTCCGAATGTTTTTTGAAGTAAGTTTCGGTTACCTTGACCGAGGAATGTCCCATGGCATTGCTGATGAGCTCCTGCTGATAGCTCCTGAAATTGGCAATGGTAGCCCAACTGTGGCGGGCACTGTAGCTGCTCAGCCCTTCCACCCCACTCATATCCCGTGCCAGCCTGCCAAGGCAATAATTGAAGTGGCGCAACGCATTTTGGTACTGGCGGTATTCGTTATTGCCCGGACGGCTGATAAACGGGAAAAGGTAGGGTGATGACTCATCGGGGTTCTTCAGACGCCGGATAAGCTCCATAGCTTCGGGCTCGACGCGCACCGTGAGCCATGCCCCCGTCTTGCGGCGGCGATAGGCAATGACATTGCCATGCATGTCGCAACGGCGCATATAGGCGATGTCCACAAACGGGATGCCGCGAAGCATGAACAGCAGCAGGAAAAGGCAACGCGCCGACTCCAGGGATTCATCATCGACGGGAGCGCTGAGCCTGCGAAAGGTCTCTTCGCCCACCGCGCGCTTCACCGTCACCTTGGTGCCGGTATATACACCTTTGAAAAGCCGCGAACGATAGGGCGCAACACCGTCGTCCACCGCGCGGAAGTAAATGGCACGGAGCATGCGCATGTAGGTGGAGACGGTGTTCCACTGCAACCGGCTGTCCAGCAGATGGTCTTGAAAGCTCTTCAACCAGGCAGGAGTCAAGTCCTTGAAATCCAGAGTCTCCTCTCCTTCAAATTCCATGACGCGTCGCAAAGTGCTCTGATACACATGGGCGGTGCCCATACGCCGTTCCTCCTTCAGTTGGGAAACGACGGATGCCATGTAGGCAAAAAGATTGTTTTGATTCATAATCTCTCGATTTTAAAATATGAGTAATCGGTTCAAGAGGATAAAACAAATATCCGACTACAATTTATTGCTTTCGAGGAGAGATTATACTGTTTTTACGGATTTTTATTCATTGGGGGACTGTTCAGAACTCAACAATCGTCCATAACGGTAATACACTGACAATCAGAGAAAAGTTTTGCCAACCCCTTGCCACACCTTTGGCAAACTTTTGCCAATGCGGTGGCAAAACCCTGCCAATTAAGAGACAAAAAGACACTATAACTTCGACAATACCTCCGGCAAAGCAGCCAATAAATAAAATGGTAAGTTCACCAGCCGGAAGCTTTTACCTTCTATGGTCTGCACCTTATCTATCGAAAAGTTTCCTATAAGGATTATCTGCCCACTTGCGCAAGTCTTTCATTATACTTCGTTCAAACATCTGTATTTTAGCTTACAACATATCAGCAAAGAGAAGCATTTGTTTCATTGCAGAGGTATTCTCCTCTTCAGTGTTCGAAAACTTATATCTGCTATCGCTTAGACGCGGATGACGCGGATTGAAATATGAAAACTCCGCGTCATCCGCGTCTAAAAAATAATCACAAAGAACGCAAATACAGAGCTTTCCGGCAGACTCTCCCACTATACACAAAAAGGCTGCCTCACGATGCAACGTGAAACAGCCTTTCCTTATAGTAAAGTATTCAAGTTCTTCTTAGAACAGCTTCGCAGGATACTCGCCCGCATCCACCAAAGCCTGAATCTTGTCGACTACACTCTGACGGTCTTCGGGATAAGTCACACCGAACCACTTGCTGGTTGTATCGAGCACTTCGCAGGTAGCAGTGCCATTGTTAATCAGCTTATCCACCATCAGCGGGATGAAGAATTCGCTTTTCAGGTTCTCCATATTCTTCGGGTCGCTCAAGAAACTCTTGAAACTCTGCACTGTAAGCAAAGTAATCGGGAGTAAAGCCCCAGAAGTTCATGCTGACCGGAGTCGTCTCGGGAGTGGCAGTCCATTCACCGTTATCATCGATGTACTTCACCTCGCCGTCCATACGCTGAATCTTGGTACGCTCTACTACAGAAGTCAACAAGTTGTTTGCATCCGTTCCGCACAAACCACGGGATACGGTACCGCTCTCGCTCAACGTATTGCCGATGCGGAAGCCTACCATGGAATATACGTTTTTGGAGCCTTCGGGAAGGGCTGCAAGGAATTTGCCCATTACCTGGAAGGAGTCACGACCGTAGAAATCGTCGCAATTGATAACAGCAAACGGTTCCTTTATTACATCGGCACCCATCATTACAGCATGGTTGGTTCCCCAAGGTTTGGTACGGCCTTCGGGGCAGGTGAAGCCTTCAGGAAGGTCATCTATGGACTGGAATACCAGTTCGCAGGGAATATGGCCTTCGTATTTGGAAATAATCTTGTCGCGGAAGTCCTGTTCAAAATCTTTACGGATTACGAAAACGAGCTTGCCAAAACCGGCATTGATGGCATCGTAAATAGAATAATCCATGATAGTTTCGCCATTCGGTCCCAATCCGTCCAATTGTTTCAAGCCACCATAACGGCTGCCCATGCCGGCTGCCAATAAGAATAAAGTTGGTTTCATACTTAGTTATTATTTAAAAAGGTTAGTGTATCATAGTTGATAACGGTTGCAAATGTACAAAAATTTATGTCTGACAAAAGGGAGTTTTAGTTCATTCTTTACCACTATCCGTTCAAAAACGTACATTTAGAACGGATAACCGATGGCAAAATGCAGTGCCATACTATCCTTGAACTTAGGAATATTGTAATATCCCGACTTTCCGGTATCATACGGGTCGTGAAGCCCGATACCCAAATCCAGACGGAAAACAAGGAAGTCCAGGTCATAGCGTAAGCCGAATCCCGTACCCAAAGCAATCTGTTTCGGGAAATTCTTCAAGGTGAACTCACCGTTCGGGCGATTTTCGTCCTTACGCATCAGCCATACATTGCCGGCATCCAGAAACACCGCTCCATGCAAGTCGGCAATCATACGGAAGCGATACTCGATATTGGCTTCTATGCGAATATCACCCACGTGGTTGATATAGGTATATTTTCTGTCCGTCTCGGGAGGATAGCCGCCCGGACCTATACTGCGTGCAGAAAAGGCGCGCACACTATTGGCACCGCCGATATAGAACTGTTCCGTATAAGGTGCAGTCGTAGCGTTGCCATACGACCATATCACCCCTCCGGCAATACGCGAGGCTATCATCTGGTTCTTGTCTATCCGGTAATGGTACCTGAATTCCGAGTTCAGCTTCAAGAACTGTGCAAAAGGTACCCCGAAAAGCTTCTTTCCTTCCTCACTGAACGGCTTGCCGAAAATACGGTAGACGGCAGAAGTCAGGTTACCGGCCGACGCAACGGTGGTCTGCCACCAGATGGGGTTACGCTTGCCGCGCACGGAAGCGTTGTCATAAGTATAGGTGTACTCCATGGCAGGAATGAACTGGTCGCGCAAACTAACGTAGAGTGCCGGATTCTCGGCACGCAACGTATCGAAAGCGGCAGTAGGATTACGCAGCACATTGAATGTCAAACGGAAAGGAGTTATACTGTGCCTGGAAGTCGATTTGGGCTGGAAGTCATAAGTGACATTACCGCCAAAAGCCAGCAGCTTATAATACTTGGCACGGTTCATCTGGTCGGCATATAAACGGAAAGTCGTTGTAGCCGGGAAGTCATACTCACGGTCGCCCATCCTAGGAAACACCACGCGCGGAAAGATAAGCGAAGTGGAGATACCCAGTTCATAACTGTTCATCAAGGAAGAACTTGACTTGCCCGTCTGCCATTCGTACGAACCGTTCAACTTCACATTCCAGCTTTCACCGCCACCGAAGACATTGTTCTTCGTCACCGTAAAAGCGGCACCCGGTCCCGTCTGGTTATTGCTCTTCATGGTGACATTAAAATCCAACTCCGCATCGTAGGGTTTATCGAGCGCGGCAATGACCCTCACATCCAATGTATCAGACACAAACGCCGTATCACGCGGTATATACTGCATCTCCGCATAACGGAAAATACCGACGCTTGCCAGACGCTCCTGAATACGGGTCTGACGGTACAAACTATACAAACTCTGCATAGAACGCTGGCGGGCAATACCTGCGCTGTCCTGTATCTGACGTTTCCGCCGATAACCTTGATAGTTCAACCAACGGTAAAGCATGTTGGGACGTACCGGAGGTTTGTTGTAGTAATGTATGGTCAAGCCTTTGTAATCCATGCTGTCATTGGGTTCCTGCCCCTGCTTTCCAAGAAGATAGACGGATTTACGCCCCACACGGAACTGCTTCTCGGCTACCTTTGGCATACCGGGAACGGGAATCAAGCGCATCTGGACATGCCCATTGGGAACTATCATGGTATCGGCCTGATAGGTCAGGTAGTCGGGACGGAAATAATAACAGCCCACATTACGCAGCAGGGTACTGATACGGGTACGCTCCCCATCCAAATCAGCCACATTGAATTGTTCTCCCGAACTGATAAGGGAACGTCGGCGTCCCAGCTCCATAATGCGAGTGGTACGCTCGCTGAAACCACGATAATATACCGTATCTATAAAGTAGGGGTTACGCATGTTCACCGTATATTGCAACTTTGCCTTCAGCGAGTCCTTCGGGTCGATAAATGTCTTGTAGCTGACGCTTCCGTTGAAATAGCCATAATCGCGCAGCAAGTTAACCGCCGCCTTCTGGCGTATATCGGGATTCACCGTAGACATAAGCACCGGAGTGGCGGCAAATTTATTGAATATCCACTTTCCGAATCCCTTCTCATACTTCTGGAAACCATTGTAAATCCACAGTCCGAAAGGAAAGGGATAGCGGATAGTAGAGCTTCCCAGCAACGAATTGTTCGGTGCCGTAGCAAGGGCGGCTTCCACCTCTTCCATAGCAATCTCACCAACAGACGTTTCACTGCGGTTCAATACAATCATCGGCTTTTGGCCGGTATAGAGTATCTCCCCCTCGGGCAAGTGCTTCGTGGTGGAGCAACCTGCCAGAAATATCAATCCTGCAATATATAATATCAGTCGTTTCATATCACATTCCTACTTTTTCATATCGCTATTTTCAGCCTCCGGTTTTATCTTTTTCTTCCTGAAGATGAAGAGTTCACTCAATCGGTCCATCTTCCGGCGCAGCACAAGGCCGACACCCGTTTCGGTTATCTCACCGTCGAGTATGCTTTCGTAGTTTTTATTATGGAATACACGGACATATCGAGTACCCGACGCATCAAGACGGTATTCCAGCGATATATTGTCAATGAATGATTCCGCATCGTTCGTGGCATTGGCCCCGGTGGACACTTTTCCACCGATGACTATCTGTACGCGGTCGTTGAAGAAACGCTGGGAATAACGAAAACTGAAGTCTTTCTGCGTGTCACCCGTTTCAGCAGAGGTACGGTCTTCCACACCTACACTGATATTGGCCCCTTTTATACCTCCCGCCAAGGAGTTTATCTGGCTCTGAAGCACTGAGTTCAAGGCGGCTCCCATTGACAAACCTCCTCCTTTGGCACCACTGTTCAGGTAAATACCCGTGGCAAGCATGGCAATGGCCTGCTTGCTACGCTCTTCTGCACCCATTGCCTGCAGCTCATTCTCTACTGCGGCATCTTCGGGCGCCGAAATATCGAATATCAAATCGGGAGCGTCAAGCCTGTTCTTGATGGAAATGGAAACATCGAAGTTCACCATGCGCGAACCGTCCCCGTCACCATCGGCCACAGAAGCACGCATACGTTCCGTAGCCTTCAGACTCAGCGTAGGATTCATAATATTCCCCCGCCAATCCACATAACTGCCGGGATTGAACTGGAACTCCTTCAACGGGATGATAGGCAGCGAATATTTCATGACGCCACCCGAAAGGGTATAGCGTCCGGTAAGGCTCATATCCCCTTGGGGAGTATACTGCATATTCAAATCACCGCCACCTTCCAGTTCGATGTATTTGCTGCGGTCGGGACTCAAGTCAGCACGAAGACGGACAGCATCGTCAATATGGACGGACATATACATTTCCAATCCTCCCAAAGACATGGCAGGAACCTCATCTGCTTTTACCGACGTCGTATCGGTGAACGAGGTAAAGGTAACCAGCCCACTGAGACGGTCTTCCACCGTTAAAGGGGAATCGGTCAACACGTAGGTTACGTTGGTATTGCCCAGCAAATTCATGTTTCCACGCATCGTGAGCCCGTCAAGCGGCCCCTTCACCGTGGCATGCAAGTCGACGAACACCTTTCCATACACCAGACTTTCGCGGGTACGCGGTGCATCCAGCAACGTATAGTTCTCTGCCAGCAGATTGAGGTTGGCAGTAGGACGCTCCATATTCCGGAAATCAACCTTACCGTCAATCGTAAACGGATTCTTGCTGGTGGTATAAATGGCAAACTTATCAAATATCAACTGATTGTCCTTTATCTGTACCGGACGGTTGTCGAACCAGTAACGTGCTCCCGCCTGGCGTGCATAGACAGACACACTGTCCAAAACAATATCACCATGCATTTGAGGCTTGTCCAGCGAACCATAAATATAAAGCCCTCCATCAATATCTCCGGTAAAGGCCACCGTTTGGTCAGGGATGAATGCATTGGCCATCTTCAATGGAAAATGCTCGAAACGGGTGGACACTTCCAGGGTATCCTTTCCGTTCTTCTGCGTCAAGATACCGTCGGCGGTCATCACTTCTTCATTATCATATGTAAAATAGGTATTCAGATAGTGCGTATTCTTGTCGCCCGGCAACCAGGTAGCCCCCAGGCCGATGTCTCCAACCGGTTGGCGTTCGTAGGTCAGTTTCTCTACATTGGCTTCGGCAGACACCTGCAGGGAAGTGGCAGTCTGTATATAATTTGCTTCGGCGGAGAACAATCCCGTAAGCCGGGGCATATAAGGAAGTACCTCCGTAAGTTCATCCAAGCGCAATCGGCTCAGTTCTACGTTTATATTCTGCAAGGAAAGGGTATCATTCTTGTCGGATTGCATACGGAAACACAGACCATCGTCGCTGTCCATATCAATATTGGCATAGACGCGCATATTCTTATGCAGATAAATCCAGTTACTATTGTCCGCAAAGTGGAATTTACGGAAAGCGATAATCGGCTCGGCAGGAATAAGGTTCAGCAGCACACCATTACCGCGACCGTGTCCTTCGGTCAACGGACGGGCATTAATACCGAATAGAACACCGGTCTGCCCTTTTCCATTCACATAATCCACAGTCAGTTCCGCATCTTCATTACGGACTTCACCCGTCAGTGTGCTACGGAACACAAACTGCGGGTTCTTGGGACCGTTTATGACACCACCTTGCAACTTCATGCGGGCAGTATCCTGCTTCACTGTAAAAAATATCGTATCGAGCTGCAAGGAGTCCATGCGCAATCCGTGAACAGCTGTACGTCCATTGATGCCGACTTGCGGAGTAAATCCGAAGCTCAGTTTGAAATCATTATAGGAAATACCCTTTGCAGCCAGGAAATAGCTGACGGGATTCTGGTTACCGGCTTCCAGATGCATGCCCGCTGAAGGAAGGACTTGGCGCAAAGCGGCATGGTCCAAACGCCGTTCATCAATCTGCTTTGTCAGGATAGAGACAAATTTATCCGACTGTTCCATCAACTTCTTCAACGTGCTGTGAGCGCGGAAACGCAGATTCAAGTCACCGGCATCAAGCCTCAACTTGAGAGAATCATGACGTGCCTCCGCTCCCATTGTAAAGGCAAACGGGTGTTGCAATGGTCGGGGCACCAAACCCAGCTTATGCAGATTCACCTCTTCCACATTTAAATCCAAAGCGCCATCCAGATAGCTGCGGTCAAGACGCATATCCGCATTTCCCTGCATCTTGAGAAGGACATTATCGCTGGCAAGACGGACGGTAGCAACGGATGACTTGAGTCCGGCATGCACATCTACACCGGAAATGTCCCAATGGCCATACTGTAGTTTTTCCAAGGAGGCATTCAAAGCGGCCACAGTTTTTCGTGATGCCACATCCACCCCTTGCCCCTTAGCGGACATCTTTGCCGTAAGAGTATAGATAGAGTCCTTGGGCAGGAAGTGATGCACCTGCAAGTTGTTGATGGCAAGGTCGGCATGGTAGGCTTCCGTAGCAAGATTATAGGCGGCGTCCAAATTCAAGGCGCCTTCCTTCTCCTTCAGTTTCAGGGCGGCAGTGCACTGCGCCCCCTCCATACCGAGACGTGCCGCAAGGTGCATACTGTCCGGCACAATGATGGAGCCATCGGGAGCAATGTCAGCTAGTCCGGTCAGGAAGTTCAAGTTCTGCGTATGCATTTCGAAGTCCATGCTTCCATTACGTTTCACACTGTCGGTCAAGCTCCAGAATTCTCCTCCCCCACTCAACGAAAAGGCTCCGGGCAGCTCAGCCGTAAAACGGGAAATCTGCATCTGCTTCAGGTTTCCTTCCGTACCGGCATGAATCACCAACGGACGGAACGGATAGGCTTCCTTGAAAGCTTCCGGCAAGCCACCGGCAAAAAGCAGTACATCCTGTTTGCCGATACGGGCATTGAAACGGGCTGTCAGACGGCCGGTGGTAGGTATATTTATCAGTTCCCAGTAAGTCTGTGCCGTAAGGTTCATCTCACTATGAGGTGTCAGCAACTTCAAAGAAGGGATACGGATAACGGTAGAATCGGCAAACAACCGCCCGGTCAGGGAAGTTACACTCAAACCGGAACGCTCATACATGGAAAATTCCCGGATAACGGCATTCATATCTCTGCCGTAGTACATCACAGAATCAATGCCCAGGCGAATGTCGCGAAGAGCAATGTGCGAGGGGTCGAAGCCTATCGCACTCCCCGGGCCACCGGTATCATAATTGACAGAAGTTCCAGTCAGCAGGAATTTTCTCCAGCCATAGAACTGGTGTTTCAGGTCGGCAGCAGCGTCCGCAATCTCAGCATCTCCTATATGGGCTTTCAGCCCCATGGAGTCCAATGGCATCTGTAAATCGACCGAGACGTTCTTCAACTTCAGAGTATGGAGTGTGACTTTCCAGTTTAACGCAGTGTCAGTAGTGTCTTTGGGAGTCTCAGTGGTATCTGCAAGCATCACCTGCACATGGGTATCGCTCAATTCTATATTATTGAGGATGGCATCTTCTTTTGTAAGGTCTATGCCATGGCTTTCGAAAAAGAAATGCCCCAGTACTCCTTTGATGCACATACCTTCCATTAAATTGGAGGAGTTGACAGCAACTTGTTTCAAGGTAATGTCATCCACCTCCACTTTCCCTTTGAGTAAAGGCCATGCCTGTACCCGTACGTTCAAACTTCCAAGATTCAGCAAGGTATCGGGATGCTGCACATCAACAGCACTGTCGGCAGGCTGTACCACCAATACACCGCGGACCAACAAATTCAAAGGAAAGCGAAGGTCAATCCGCTCCACGGATATGTCCATACCCGTAGCACCTGATGCAATTGCCGTAGCCTGCTTCCGTATCAAATTCTGTACGGGAGGCACATAAAGCAATATCATCAATATTATAAACAGTATAATAGGAGTAAGCAACACCCACAGTGCTGTTCTCAACCATTTTCTTCTCATCGGAACGTCAATCTTTCATCGTATTTAAAAGTCCTACAAAGTAAACAATTTCTTTCGACATTTGGTTCCCGACAGAGAAAAATCACGTATTCTTCTCTGTTCCCCCATTACGGAAAAGCTGTTGCCTGAGTAATGACATCCTCTATCAAAACGAGGGCGGCAAGGGCGTGTTCTTTCAACTCTCCGGTAAAAGGCACTCCATGAGAAGTTTCCAACAGTTTCAGCAATGCAACCAGTTCCGCTGCTCCAATTAAAGTAAAGAGGGGAATCATTTTGTGGGAGACAGCAGCCATCTCGTCCACATCCTCATTCTCCACAGCCTTCTGCAAACGCTCCGCATTGAGGCGGGTTTCAGCCACAAAACTTTCCAGAATGGACTTTGCCGCCTCGGGGTCATCGACCGAAAAAGCAGTGAGCGAAGAGAATTTATACCCCGGGCAAGCCGAAGTTTCCGAAACTTCCATAACCTCCATCCCTTTGTCCTCCATATTCAATTCATGTAGCAATTCACTGACGGTAAACGGCTTATGCAGGCATCCGGCAAATCCATGCACCGTAAATTCCTCACGCTGCATGTCACTGCGGGCAGTGACAGCAATCACCGGAACAGACTGTGCCTGCGGTATGTTCGAAGCACGAAGCAGTTTCAGTAAATCAAAACCATTAATAGCAGGCATCTGCACATCAGTAAGCAGAACATCAAAGGTTGCAGTGCGCAAGGCATCCAGCAGTTCATCCAGTTGTAAACAAGAGACAGAATTTATACCACTCTGCTGAAGCATGGCGGCAGTAAGGGTAAGCTGAATACGGTCATCATCGATAAGGAGGACATTCTTCAGTGAAGAATGAGGAACGGGGAATGAAGAATTGCCATTCGGCGTGGCAGCACATCCCGATTCTTCATCCTTCATTCTCCGTCCTTCACTCCTTACGGGATAGATAGGAATATATATGGTGAAAGTGCTTCCCTTGCCTGGCACACTGTCTACATCAATCGTGCCTTCAAGCAACTGTACCAGCATACGGACAATGGAAAGTCCAAGTCCAAACCCCTCTTTACCCTGAGCACCCGGTAAGCGGGTAAACTCCTGGAAGATACGTTCCCGGTCGGCAGGTTCCATACCTTTACCGGTATCAGCAATGGCAACTACCAGTCGACGGTCCTCGTAACGGGCAGTCATGGTAACACTGCCTTGGTCCGTAAACTTCACGGCATTGGACAGCAAATTGTTGATAATCTGGCGCAGACGCAAGGGGTCGCAAATATAGGTACCGCCCAGCTCCGGGGCAATGTCGCAATGAAGCGCCAGTCCTTTGGCAGCCGTAAGTGGTTCAAAACTGACGTGTATCTCTTCAAGCAGGCGGGAAGGATGAAAGGTGACCCGGTTGATTTCGGCCTTGTTCAAATCAAGACGATGGAAGTCGAGCAAATCAACGACCAGCTTCAGCAGATGTTCCGATGAGGTTTTCATATTGTCCAGATAGAACCGCTGACGCTCATCCACCGTCAGACGGGAAAGCAAGTCGGCATAGCCCATAATAGAACCGAGCGGGGCTTTGAAATCATGGGTAATGGCAAGCATCAGTTTTTCACGGACAGCGAGTAAATCCTCGGCACGACGACGGGCCTCTTCCAACTCACGACGGTAACGGTTGCTTCGGGTTATGTCGCGGCCGATGATAATAAGAAAAAAAGCGGAAAGCAACACCGCACCTACGGCAATGCCACTGATAATCTTGGCCGAACGGCGTCGGACCGCTTGTTGATACTCGGCTTCCGTCCGTGCACGCAGCAGAGTTTCCGTCTCGTAATCTTTCAGCAAGCTGTCAATACGAGCGGTCAGCATATGGTCCAAGCGTTGCAGATAGCGTTTACGTCGCTGTATAACAGTGTTTACAGCTTTTTTCTGCTGGGCCACGGCACGCAGTTTCTCATGCAAAGAATCGGCCGGATTATAGGGTTCAATCACCGTATCCGTTGCAAATTCAAGGGAGGTCTTTACCTGGATAGCCGTATCTTTCTTTGGGGGGACAAACACTTCACCCAAACGACGGAAAAACCCCTTCTTCCGAGGGCGTGTCACGACGGTATCCCGATGTGTAATGATACGGTGCTGCACACGCTGCTGGGTCACTACCGAGTCCTGCTGGGCAATTATCTGCTCAATGTCACTGGTGGATACCATGCTGTCATTCGCCTCACTCAGCGTGCGCAGCATTTTTATCGTATTGGTATCCTTCTCGCGTATCAAAGCAAGCACGCTGTCTGTCCATTGTACATCGCGGTCATCAGTAAGAATAAGGTTCTCCATTTCCCGGTGTACGAAAAACAAGGAAAAAAACAATACCGCCAGCAACAAAGTGTAGCCTACGGCAATCTTTACTTTGGAGACATTATTCATACTATCAAATCCTTTCCCTGGTCTGTTTACGGAACCTCAACCACAGCATCACTCCCGCACTGGTCAGTCCGAACGGGAAAGCCATCCAGACTCCCGTCAGCCCCCAACCGAAAACGAAACCGCAAAGGTACCCTACGGGCAAAGATATAATAAAATAGGATATAAATGCAATAATCATCATCGGTTTCACATCCGAGATGCCGCGCAGGGCATTGGCAAAGTTAATCTGCAACCCATCGCCGAACTGGTAAATCAAGAACGGGAAGAAGAGAGCGGCAACCATGCCGGACACTTCCGCATTGTCCGTAAACCATCCCCCTACCTGACCGCGAAGCGCAAAGACGATACCCAGCAACACCACCTCCATACACAGGATGATGTGAAGGCCGGCATACGCCGAGCGGCGCACATTCTGCCCGTCTCCCTGCCCCTTGAAGTTGCTGACACGCACGGCAACCGCAGCGCCCATGCCATAATACATCATGAAGGTGAACTGAGAGATAGTAAGCATTATCTGATGCGATGCTAGGGCAAGTGTCCCCAGCCAGCCCACCATGACGACGCTCAGACTGAAGGAAGCGGTCTCCATACCCATCTGCATACCCACGGGCCAGCCCAGTGCATTGAGCTTCCTGAACATCGGCATCGACCACCCCAGCCGCATGAAGCCGAGCCTGTAACGGATAAACCGGCGGCCGCGAAGCACAATCGCCGCAAAGACCACCACCATCACAATGCGGGAGAACAAGGTGCTGATACCCGCACCAAGCAGTCCCATCTCCGGAAAGCCCAGCTTTCCATTGATAAGTATATAGTTTCCTACGATGTTAAGCGCATTCCCTCCGAGCAGAATCCACATGGCCGTCTTGGTATCGGTGATGCCGTCCGTAAACTGTTTGAAACCGTTGAACAGCATGACAAAGACCAGTGAAGCAAGCAACACCAGATAGTAAGGCTTGATTAGAGGCAGCAATTCTCCGGGCTGTCCCAGCCGCTCCACATTGAAATAGAGAACAGCCATGACAAGAGTCAGCAACAAAGCCACCAGCACATTGGCAACCAGGCTACACCGCAACGCCTGCCCTGCCTCGGCAAAGCGGCGGTTACCGTAGAAGCCCCCTACAACCGGTGTCAGCCCGTAGCTGAAGCCCGTACTGAAAATAATGCAAAGAGTAAACAGATTGTTTACGAAAGAAGCGGCACCCAGTTCCTCCGTGCTGTGATGCCCAATCATCAGCGTATCGGCAAAACCAAGCACAATGACTCCCAACTGCCCCACCACAATGGGTAGCCCCAGGAGAAGCAATGCTTTATAGTGCTGCTTATACGTATCAAATAATTTTTTCATACTAAAGGTTTTCTTTTTGGTAATAAAGCACAATCCCGTTTTCATCGCGGAAGGTCTGTTGGGCGACCCTATGAAGCTGTTCTGCCGTCACAGAGCGGTAATTGTCCACTTCACGGTCTATGTCTTCCGCCTGCCCGGTCAGTTCAAACCAGGCAAGATTCGTGGCAACATTCAGATAATTGATGTTGCCGAATATCTGTGTAGACTCAAACTTGTTCTTTACTTTCTCCAATTCTTGTTCTCCAACAAACCCGGATTTCAACTCTTCCAACTCTTTCCGGACAGCAGCCTCGGCTTGCTCCAAAGATACGCCTGCAGATGGTTTTCCACTGATATGCAGCAGTCCGGCATCCCGTGTACCAGAGATATAGGCATCGAGACTGGAAAAGAGCTTTTGCTCCTGCACCAGCCTGCGGGTCAAGCGACTGGAACGTCCATTGCTCAGAATATCCGACAGAATATCGAAGGCATAATAATCGGCATCCTCACGGCTGCACATGTGATAAGCCATGAACAAAGCATCCAGAGGAACATTCCGTTCCACCGTCTGCCGGCGTTCCGCCGTCTGCACAACTTCTTGCGGTAATTGCCTTACGGGCACATTCCTACGGGGAATGGGAGCAAACCATTTTTCTGTCAGCCTAACCGTTTCTTCCCACGAAATATTTCCGGTAACGGCCAGCACTGCATTATTAGGTGCATAAAAACGAAAAGAATTCCTTTACCTCGTCCAGCGTGGCATTGGCAATGTGAGAGAGGTCTTTCCCGATAGTAGGCCAGCGATAAGGATGCGTTTGATAAGCCAAAGGACGAAGCAGATGTCCCACATCACCATACGGCTGGTTCAAGCAACGTTGTTTAAATTCCTCCATCACTACCGCACGCTGCACTTCAAGACTTTGCTCACTGAATGCCAGTTCCAGCATGCGGTCGGACTCCAGCCAGAAGCCGATTTCCACATTCGATTTTGGAACCGTCAGGTAGTAATTGGTTATATCATTATTGGTCCATGCATTATTCTCCCCGCCTGCCAATTGCAAAGGAGCGTCATAATCAGGAATATGCACCGAACCTCCGAACATCAGATGCTCGAACAGATGGGCAAAGCCCGTATGCTCGGGATGTTCGTCACGGGCACCCACGTCATAAACAATATTCAAGGCAACCATCTGCGTGCTGGTGTCCTCATTGTGCACCAACCGCAGACCGTTGTCAAATATCTTTTTGTTTATCTTCATAAAATGGAATGACAGAATCTATCATCAATCTATCACTGTCACTTTTTTAATAACCACATCCTCTTCGGGACGGTCGTTACGGTCAGTCTTGACCTTCTGTATTTTATCAACAATATCCATACCTTCCAGCACTTCACCGAACACGGTATATGCACCGTCCAAATGTGGAGTACCGCCCACGGTAGTATAAGCCTTCACCTGCTCGGGGGTAAACTTGAACTCCAGTTCCTTGGCAACCTGAGCCTCTGCCTGCGCAATCAAGGAATCTTGCAAATCCATCAGACCGTCCTGGTCATTATTCTTGCGCATCTTGTAGATTTCCTTCATGTGTTTCTGCGCCAACGCGTTGAAAGCATTGTTCAAGCGCATCTGATTCATCTGCTGTTCCATCCCCAGCAAGGTAGAGTCATTATACACTTTTCCGGTCACAATGTAGAACTGGCAGCCGGATGATGCCTTGTCAGGGTTCACCTCATCACCCTGGCGTGCAGCCGACAAAGCACCTTTTTTGTGAAAATACTTCGGATAAACAAATTCGGCAGGAACGGTATAACCCACGTCGCCTGCCCCCAGCATCTTGCCTTTCGGAGCCTTCTTCGATTCCGGGTCACCTGCTTGTATCATAAAGTCCTTGATGACACGGTGGAACAGCGTACCTTCATACGTGCCGTCTTCCACCAGCTTGATAAAGTTATCACGATGTTTCGGGGTTTCATTATACAGTTTCACGGTGATGTCACCCGCACTTGTTTCAATCTTCAGCTTCGTTTCTTTTTCCATATCTTCCTCTTTCTTTTGTCCCGGCTTGCAAGCAGTCAGACCGCAAACCAGTATAGTTAATAATACAATAAGATTTCTTTTCATTTTGTTTTTTATTTAATTTAAGTTTGCAAATATACTAAAATCAGACAAAAGCACTTACCTTTGCCTACATAAAAGAGATAAAAGGCTAAAGCAATGACATCCATATTAATTGTAGAAGATGATATTACTTACGGCATGATGCTAAAAACATGGCTCGGCAAAAAAGGTTTCCAAGTAACCTCCGCCAGCAGCATTGCCCGTGCTCAAAAACATATTGAGTCGGAAACCGTAGACTTGATATTGTCTGACCTGCGCCTGCCCGACAAGGATGGCATTGACTTATTGAAATGGCTGGGCGAACACGGCCTGCAAATACCGCTTATCATCATGACGGGATACGCTGACATACAGTCGGCCGTCCAAGCCATGAAACTGGGAGCCTGCGATTACATTGCCAAGCCTGTGAACCCGGACGAATTACTGAAAAAAATAGGCGAAGCCTTGAATGCATCATCCTCCGCTTTGAAACAGATGATGCATTCGTCCCGAACAGATGATGCGTTTACCCCAAACAGACCATCCGTTTCACCCAAACAGACGATGCATTCCGACAAGATGAAAAATCAGCCTCTGAAGGGTGCAGAAGGCTCATTGTCCTCCTCCGACTTCCTCGAGGGAGAGAGCGACGCAGCCAAACAACTCTACAATTATGTGAAACTGGTTTCACCTACCAATATGTCTGTACTCATCAATGGTGCCAGCGGAACGGGCAAAGAATACGTAGCTCACCGCATCCACCAGCTCAGCAAGCGTGCCGACCGGCCGTTTGTAGCCATCGATTGCGGTTCTATTCCCAAAGAATTGGCCGCTTCGGAGTTCTTCGGGCACATAAAGGGCGCCTTTACCGGCGCACTGACCGACAAAACGGGCGCTTTCGTCGAAGCCAACGGCGGTACCATCTTCCTGGATGAGATAGGTAATCTGAGCTATGAAGTGCAAATACAGTTGCTGCGTGCTTTGCAAGAGCGCAAGATACGTCCGGTAGGTTCAAACAAAGAGATAAGCGTGGATGTACGTCTGGTATCCGCCACCAACGAAAATCTGGAGCAAGCCATCGAAAAAGGGGCGTTCCGTGAAGATTTATATCACCGTATCAATGAATTCACCCTACGTATGCCGCAACTCAAAGACCGCCGTGAAGACATCCTGCTCTTTGCCAATTTCTTTCTGGACCAGGCCAACCGCGAAATGGACAAGCAACTGACCGGCTTTGATGACAAGGCATCCCGCGCCCTATTGGAATATCCCTGGCCCGGCAATCTACGCCAAATGAAGAATATGGTACGCCGTGCAACCTTGCTGGCACAAGGCAAATTCATTACTATCAACGAACTGAATGAACTGAAAGAACCCGCACCGGCCATCATCGGTATCCCTCTCCGCAATGAGGAGGCAGAGAAGCATCAAATCATCGAAGCCTTGCGGCAGACGGGGAAACAACAAGAGCCGCGCTGCACAACTGTTGGGCATTGACCGCAAAACGCTGTACAACAAGTTGAAGCTTTATAACATATCCGACTAAAGGGTGTGGAATTATTCCACACTCCCCTCCACACATTCCACACTTTTCCACACTATGCCACACTTTGCACAGAAACATATATCACTAACTATCAGAACATTATCCAACACACACTCTTTCTGGCACACCATTTGACCTATATTAGACGTAAGCAACAAGCGCTACAACAAGCAAGCACTTAGACTTAACAATAAGATATACCAACCTAAAAGCAAATGAATTATGAAAAAATTAGTATTAGTAGCAGCCCTGTTTATGTTTGTTTGTGGCGGAACGTTCTTGGCTCAAGCTAAGGCTCCGGTAGAACAGCCGAGTAAGACAACAACCTTGTCTAACGACACTGTGGTAACGGATACTTTGCAGAAAGCCGAGAACGTCCAAGACACAGCAAAAGTGGCCCAATAACAGTAAGCACACTACAACAAAAAAGCCGTTTCCTCCTTGTCTATTCTGGGAAACGGCTTTTTTAATTATCAATTGTTAATTAAAACATCACCAATGTCTTTCCGGATAAAGGTCATTCCACCATGCCGGACTATCCTGCAGCCAGCGGGCAAACCAAGCCATAATTGAATTGTGCCACAATTCACGTTTTGCATAATCAAGTACAAAATGGTTTTCACCATCTACGGTAATAAATTCCACCGGCTTACCCAATATCTTCAGCGCATTATACAATTGGATACTTTCACCGATAGGCACGTTTGTATCTACCGTGCCATGCAGCAACAACAGAGGGGTATTAATCTTGTCCGCATTGAACAATGCTCCATGCTTCGTAAACAAATCGGGATTATTCCAAGGATAGCTATCGGCTGCCGCAACAGAGTTATAGGAATATCCCCAATAACCCTCGCCCCAATAGCTCGTTACATTGCTGATGCCAGCATGCGAGGCAGCGGCAGCAAACATATCCGTCTTAGTCTGCAGATACATCGTCATGAATCCTCCATAAGAGGCACCCAGGCATCCGATACGTTTATCGTTGACAAACGGATGGGCTGCACAGAATTTCTTCGTACCTTCAATGATCTCATCGGCCGTACGCTCACCCCATGCATTGACATGGCGTGCAGAGAACTCCTGGCCGTACCCGATGGCACCACTGGGCTGGATAACATAAACCACATAGTCACGTGACGCAAACAACTGTGCACAGTACGGGGAAGTTATACCGCGGGTTGTAGGAGTCGTTCCTCCATAATAGTATACGATAAGCGGATACTTCTTGTTCGGGTCAAAAGACGGCGGCAGACAAACCATTCCCTTTATCTCCGTACCGTCCGAAGCTGTAAAGTTCCACTCTTCCATCTGTCCCAGCTCAATCTTATCGAGGATGGGCTTCATGGGATTGGCAAGCAGGGTGGAAACTTTTTTCTTCGTGTCGTACGTATAAGCTACGCCCGTGCTGGTGTTTCCTCCGCCCACATAGGCAGCCACAACCGGATTGTCATCCGCCAGCGTGAAGGAAGTAATCACATCTTCTTCAAGCGGAAGCATTTCAAAGCCGCCCGTCTTCGGAACATAACGGTAGATATGCCTGCAATCCCCATCAGTCGTATCGAAATAGATACATCCGTCCACACGGTTCCACTGCACGGGAGACACCGTAGGATTGAAATCGCGCGTGATAGCCTGCACTTTCTTTGTAGCCAAATCCATAATGAATGCTTGGGTATCAAAGTCATTGGCTATGGGATGTTCACCGCAATTCTTGCCAATGCCTCCGAAAGCAGACGGACTGCCCGTCACCAGAAGCTGCTTCCCGTCCGGAGAGTAAGAAGCACTTCCCAGATAAGCATCCCAGGCGACCAGCGTATCTGCCTGCAAGGTGGTCAAATCAATCTCGAAAAGAGAAGAGAGGGAGAAAGGGCATCGAGTGATGTCCGGCTTGGAAGTGCTGCACAACAGTTTCTTGCCATCCGGGGAAATATCATTCAGATAGACGTTGTGACTACCGTAGGTCAGGCGCTCGGAAAGTCCCGTCGCCACATCGTATTTCATGAGATAATAGCGGTCACGAGAATTGGGGATACGGTCGTCCGGATGCAAGAGACGTTTCAACGGGCCACTCACCTTTTCGCCCTCGTCCGTGAGCATATAGATAAGATAGTCTTCTGTAGGAGACCAGCTGAAATATCCTTCGGGAACATTCTTCAGCAGCACTTCCTCACGCATCGTGGCGGGATCGAACACAACCAGGTCATTCTGCTCCTCGCCCATAACCGTATAATAGAGCTTGTTGCTGTTGGGCATCCAGTTCATCTTTTCATTGGCATTGGGCAATATCACCCGGCCGGTCTTTACCTCGGTCAGCTCACAACGGGTCCTGGAACGCTTCACGTCGTAATTGTCCGAATAGCGGGTCAGCAGATACTTGCCGTTGGGCGAAAGAGAAACCCTGCTCGCTCGGGAGCCGAAATTGGTGTTGAACAAAGAGAAACGTCTCTTCATGTCCGGTGCCATCCGGCAGGCTACATCGGCAAAGTCCTTTTCCTTTTCAAATTCGCATTTCAGCATCGGCTGCATCTTGTCGTCCGCGCTTGAAAGCAACTTGATGACAATCTCATAATCCGCTTCGGGGTCCATACGCAAACTGACAGCCGTAGGACGGACCTGCGACAAGCTGTCCTCCGCTGTCTCCTTGACTTGCTTGGATTCACCGTTTACAAACACCTCAAAACGGGCAGGAGAATATACATTCAGCTTGCCCTTCATGAAACGCTCCGCACGCAGATTGGTAGCAAACAGATAGAACAGATTGTCCTTGTCCGCCTTTGCCACAGTTACATATCCAGCCGTATCAGCAACCATACGTTCGTACCGACCTCCGTCGAAGTCGAGACTGACCTTCGTCTTCAGAAGATTGCCGGTAGTAAACTTGTCTCCCTTGAAGTTGATACTATCGCCCTGGAGGGGAGTGCGCACCGTAACGGCCGGACGCACGTTATACTCAGCAACTCTTTCCTGAGCTTGGGCAGCCAATCCCGCAAGGAGCAGCAAACCCGACAAAACTGTGATTTTCTTCATTACTGTAAGATTAAATCGTTTCAAAACCATTCCATAAATTTCCGGGAGGAACGGGCGCCTCCACTTCAATCATTTCTTTAGATACCGGATGCACAAAACTGATATGCCGTGCATGCAGACAGATGCTGCCGTCGGGATTGGAGCGGGGCGAACCATACTTCAAATCTCCCTTGATAGGACATCCCATCTTTGCCAACTGACATCGTATCTGATGATGGCGTCCGGTTTTCAAATCTATTTCCAACAGATAATAGTTCTGCGACCGCCCGATGAGCCGGTAATGCAAAATCGCTTTCTTGCTGCCCGGCACCTCCTTGTCGTATGCATAACTCTTGTTCTGTTTCTCATTTCGCACCAGATAGTTCACCAATTCCCCCTCTTCCTCGCGGGGCAAGTTCTTCACTACTGCCCAGTAAGTCTTCTTCACCTCGCTATTCTTGAACATCTCGTTCAGGCGGGACAGTGCCTTACTGGTCTTGGCAAAAACAACAAGACCGCTCACGGGGCGGTCCAGCCGGTGGGTAACACCGATGAAGACATTTCCAGGCTTGCTGTACTTCTCCTTCAGATACTGCTTTACGGTTTCCGAAAGCGGCGTATCCCCCGTCTTGTCTCCCTGAACGATCTCGGAAGCGGTCTTGTTGACTATAATGATATGATTGTCTTCGTATACGACAGTCATCGGTTGTTAATGTTTAATGATTAGTGATTAATGATTAATGACTAACACCCAACTTCTCATTAATCATTAATCACTAATCATTAATCATTAAATTACATATTCATCCCACCATCTACCTGAATAACCTGACCGGATACATAAGAAGACATATCAGAAGCCAGGAAAGTAGCGATATTTGCCACGTCTTCGGGTGTGCCGCCACGACGCAAAGGAATCTTCTTGCACCATTCAGCCTTCACCTCTTCAGACAAGGCGTCGGTCATGGCTGTCATGATGAAGCCCGGAGCAATGGCATTGGCACGGATTCCACGAGAACCCAGCTCCTGAGCGATAGACTTGGCCAAAGCAATCATACCGGCTTTGGAAGCAGAGTAGTTGGCCTGTCCGGCATTGCCGTGAACACCTACTACAGAAGCCATATTGATAATGCTACCAGCCTTCTGGCGCATCATGATAGGTGTACAAGCATGGATGAAGTTAAATGCCGATTTCAGGTTCACGTTGATAACCATATCCCATTGCTGTTCGCTCATACGCATCATCAGACCGTCACGGGTGATACCGGCATTGTTTACCAGAATATCAATACGTCCAAAGTCCTTATGGATTTCTGCCACTACATTGGCAGTGTCTTCAAAATTTGCTGCATTGGAGGCATAAGCTTTTGCCTTTACTCCCAAAGCTTCCAATTCTTTTGCCGTAGCCTCGGCATTTTCATCAATCACCAAGTCAGTGAATGCAATATTTGCTCCTTCTTGAGCGAACTTTAAAGCGATAGCCTTGCCGATGCCGCGTGCAGCACCTGTCACAATGGCTGTTTTTCCATCTAATAATCCCATATTATTTTAAAATTATTTATAAAATGTATTCTTACTTCTTTCCCAATGCACCAAGTACCAGACGGGTCACGTAAGTATCGCGTACCGCATCATCCAGATTGGCTCCTATATGACCGCGAATATAAGGTGTTTCAATACCTTTGACACTGTAATGCACAATCTCGGCAGTCATATCCAAGTCATCTATCTGGAAAACGCCCTTCTCCATACCTTCACGCAGAACCTCCTTGAAAAGCTGGGTCTCTGTAGCATCGAAACGTTTGCGCACTTTCTCCACTCTCCAAATATCCCGAAAGAAATTGGCACGAAGAGTACCATTTCGAAAGACAACCTCTTTTACCGCATCCAGATGGGTGTAAATCATCTCCAATATCCTGAT
>VOFK01002965.1_pt1 | contig 75109 bp, 94 predicted proteins | sample 5384121 | NCBI WGS metagenome assembly VOFK01 (sample SAMN12384730, study PRJNA508395) | human gut metagenome | isolation source: healthy gut J | host: Homo sapiens
CCTTTGCAATAGGCTGATTACACAAGTCCAAAGCCTATGTGATTTGGACATGACAAAAAGCCCCTCAATTCCATCCGGGACGTTTTACTGGGTGATCAAATGGAAACCTGCCTTGTGGTTCAAGAGGTAATGGTATCAATGATTCCCTTTCTTATCTACATTGATTACTCTGACGGTCGTCAGGCTGGGATACGTATGGACCGTCGGCTTTCGTTAATTCTCTTTTGCCTTTCTCTTCTTGTCTTTGAAGAGAGAGTTCTTAAGCACTCAAGGTCGGAACCGATGAATGCGAGGGTAAATGCAAGAAGAGAAGCTGATAAATTAGTCTTGCTTTGTCATCGATTTGGTATTTGAATTATTTAATCGACATATCCTGATTCTGTTTCATATTAGGATTTGCGTCCATTTCTTTTTTGGGAATAGGAAGTAGAATTTTATGGAAATTCCAGTCATATTCCATGTAAGCAGTATTATGTTTGGTTTTGTTTATATCACAAATGTCTTTCACATCGATTCGTTTGACAGTCATTCCATTTCTGATAACATCGTACATACGATGTCCTTCTGCTACCAATTCTTTACGACGTTCGTCTAATACATTTTCTAATGTTAATGTTTTTCCTTCCACTGAATTTTCCGGATTAGCTCGTTGTACTATGGAATTCAAATATTTCACTGCTTTGGCATTATCTCCTGTCTGTACGGCCGCTTCAGCAGCATTCAGATAGGCTTCTGAAAGGCGTATAAGCGGAATATTGGCATCGGTTATGTTTTCTCCTTGCTGAGGTTGGTATTTATTGACGTATGCGTAGTACTTTTTGTCAAAACTCAAGATTTTCAACCGGACGTCTTTGGGATCTTTCTTTAATAATTGATAAAAAGAGCAAGTAATACACATATCGTCATAACCGTTGTATGAGTTCAGATATCCCATGCTTTCTTTGCCCGGACTGTCTGTAGTCAGATTGACAATTTCGAATAATATTTCACGGGGATTGGGATGCTGATGCGTCATTGCCCCATGCGGCTGGATATTCTTCGTTTGTCCAAAGAGCGTAGCCTTCTTTTCTGCACCCTTTATTGCATTTTCAGCCATGGTCAATGCTTCATTGTATTCTCCTTTATATAAATATACTCGGCTCAACAATGTCATAGCAGCCCATCTGTTTTACTTTTCCTTTATTAAAATCACCGCTCAACAGCTCTGTACTGTTTTTGAGGTCGGAAATAATTTCCGTATAACATTCGGCTACTGTATTTCGTGCGGGTTTACTGTCTATGGTTGATAACTCTTTCACAATGGGCACGCCTAATGAAGCTCCGTTATCTTTTAGGTAGGGATAACCAAAAATACGTGTCAGGTCGAATAGTGCCATACCACGGATGGCTAATGCCTGGCCTTTCAAATCATTTTTTATATTCGGTTTCATCTTCATCTATAGATAGTTTATCAACATTCATTAGAATCAGATTACAGTTCTGGATAATAGAGTACAGAATATGACCAATGACTGCTGGGACCATTGTCTGTTAGTAAAATTGAAACGGTAATAATTACCGGTTCGTTTCGTTGAACTTACAGCCTGCATGTCATCTCCAGTTACATCTCCATAATATACCAGACGGCGGGGTATGCATCTGAACTTTGCATTGTGCTGTAGATTCCGTTCAATGTGAATTCAATATCTGACAAAACATTGATACTGGTTTCTGTATCCACACTTGTGTGGAGGGGGCTAGATCTAGCCAGTCATTTCCGCACGAAGTGACGGCAAACATAATGGAACTGATAAATAAATATTTAAATACTTTCATAATTCAAGTTTTTAATGGGTTAGAAATTAACGCTTAGACCAAAGGTTACAGTCTTCAAAGGAGGAGTTCCCCAGATGGCACTACCACCACTGACAGCTTCAGGATCATAATAATCATAAGCAGCCCATGTCCAAAGGTTGTTTGCGGAAGCATATACACGTACATTGTTAACTCCTATTTTTTGTGTCCATACTTGGGGCAGAGTTATTCCAAAAGTTAATGTTTTCAGGCGGATGAAGTCAGAACTGTGTAACCTGCGAGTAGTAGTGGATTTGTTCATCGCTACATCAGGACTTTCAATAAATAGTTCATATTTTGTGATATCACCAGGTTGTTTCCAACTATCGCGATAATAGGTTGGTATATTTGCTTCTAGGTCGTTACCACCATGCTCTGTTTTTTGTGCCCAATTGTCATAAGAATAACCGCCAAATTGGTAAGAGAACATGAAGTTTAAGTCGAACCATTTATAGCGTAATGTATTTGATAAACCTCCGATAACATTAGGCTCTGCATGCTTATCTAATACAATAGCATTGGCTTCACTATATTTTTCTGTAATCTCTTTTATATAGTTGCCGTTTTCGTCCAAATCATTGGTATAGAATTGGGGAGCGCCTGTTTCGGGATTGATCCCTGCGAACTCTATCATATAAAATGTACGGTATGATTTTCCTACTTTCCGTATTTGGGTACCACTGATAATTTCTGTTTGCATGCCATCCAATGTCACAATTTCATTTTTGTTGTGCGAGATGTTGAAAGTGGTATTCCAAGAGAAATCTTTAGTCTTTTATATTGGTCGAACTGATTTCCAATTCCACTCCCTTATTTTTTTTACTTCACCAATATTCATAAGATAGCTGCCGAAACCTGTTGTCATAGAGATAGGACGATCCATCAACAAATTTTTAGTAGTACGAGTGTAGTATTCCAAAGTTGCGTTTATACGATTGAACAAACTGAAATCCAGACCTAAGTTAAGGTTGTAATTGGTTTCCCATTTTAAATCTGTATTTTTGATTTGTGATTGGATAATACCCGGTTGTTCCAAATAACCATTGGTTAAACTACTCAAACCCATATATCCGAAATAGTCAGATGGAAGTGTGCCATTGACACCATAAGATGCGCGTATTTTCAAATCGGTCAGCCAACCTTTGGCCGGATTCATGAATTCCTCTTCAATCGCATACGCCATGCGGCAGATACTGACCAGAAACTACCCCAACGGCTGTCTTTATGCAAACGGGAACTACCGTCAGTACGGAAACTACCACCTAGATAATATTTATTTTTATAGTCATAGTTTACACGTGTCAGATAAGATACCATGCGGGTTCTGGTAGAGCTGCCACCAACGGATTCGGTTTTCATACCATTGCTTATTTCATCTTTGTCTGCTGTAGCGAAATTAGTTGCATACCCTGACAGATAGTCACGATATTGGTCATCAATTTCATAACCTACCAATGCGTCAAAATGGTGATCGTTGGCTATATTAAACTTATAACTCAGTTGGTTTGCCCATACCATTTTCTTGTATTCGTAGAATTTTTTGCTCATGCCGCCATTTACATCCTCACCATTGGAAGTGCGGGGATCACTCCAATCCTTGCCTTTAGTGTTGGTGTAGTCATAGCTGAATGTTGATTTGAATTTTAAGTTTTTAATAAATTCATATTCGCCATAAATAGTGTTGAAAGCACGATTAACATATTCACGTTGATAGTCGTAAGTTGCAGATAATAGTGGATTACGATCACCGTTGCGGATAAAATCGCGGTTCCAGCTTCCATCTTCATTGTATGGTGTGTCTGAGGGGACAACAGCGTTACGTGATGAATAGAAAGGAGAAGTGTAGGAGGTACCTTCACCATATACATCTTGATTAACGGTAGCAAATAACATATTTGCCCCTAATTTTAATTTATCAGTTGCTTGATAATCTACATTTAAACGTCCGCTGATACGTTCTAAACCGGAGTTGATAGCAATACCTTCTTGTTTTAGGTAAGAGATAGATGAATAATATTTGAATTTGTCTGTTCCACCAGAAATGGAGGCTTCATAAGTCTGGTGATTTCCTTTTTTGAACATGATATCATCCCAATCGACATATCCACACCAAGGAACAGGAGCATAATCGTCAATATTTTCATTAGCATATGCTATGGCTTCGTCGTGACTATTTCCGTCTCTTAACGCACCGGCTACTAGACCGTTATAAATATATTCGCGGCGTTCTTCTCCCCCCATAACAGGACGATAATCCATTGCGAAATCAGAACTACCCCAATCTGCTTTGAATGAAATTTGTGGCTTTCCACTTTTACCTTTTTTAGTAGTAATAAGTACTACACCATTGGCAGCACGTGAACCGTAGAGAGAGGCGGCAGCGGCATCTTTAATGATTGTTATGTTTTCAATATCAGAGCTATTGATAGTTGACATAATGTCAAGACCTGCATCTGAACTCATCGTATTGATAGAACCTGAACGCATAGGAATTCCGTCAATTACGTATAATGGAGAATTACTGGCATTAAAAGATCCCATACCGCGAATATTCAAAGAGGAAGAAGCTCCTGGTTGACCTGACGATGAACTGAATTGTACCCCGGGTGCATTACCTTGTAGTAAATCTTTGAATGAAACAGCCGGAATATCTTTCATTTTATCAGCCTTCACAGTAGAAGCAGACCCTGCGTATGCCGACTTCTTGAAAGTACCATAACCGGTAACAACCACTTCTTCCATAACATTATTATCAGGAGCCATGACTACTTTCAGTATCTTTCCGGCAGTGGCTTTAATTTCCTGCTTGCCATAACCTATATAGGAGATAATCAAAGTGGCAGGTATACGGTCTACATCTAATGAGAAGTGCCCGTCCAAATCTGTAGTAGTTCCATTCGTAGTACCTTTGACTAAGATATTCGCTCCAATAATAGGTTCTCCCGTCTCATCCAGTACTGTACCGGTTAATGTTGTTTTCTGTTGAGGAACAGCAGACTCTTTTTCTTCAATTTGCTTGATAGCAATAACGCCGTTGTGAACTGAATAGGTCAAACCGCTATTCATAAGACATTTATCAAGCACATTGGCTATTTTTTCGTTATTTACATTTAGGTTTTGGACTTTTATTTGTTTTACATCATTGGTGCTGTATACAAAAGTAAAGTCGGTTTGTCTTTGGATTTCCCAAAGAATTTCACTCAACGTGGCATTCTTGAATGAGGCTGTGACAGTGGCTTGTGCAAACACTTTGTTGGCAGCCTGCATAAAACCTGTGGTAATGATACAGAAAAATAGGAACGTAATCCACAAACGTTTACTACTTTTACCGTGATTGGTGTAGTTGTGTTTTTTGTCCATAATACATCATTTTTATTAGTTATAGAATGTGATTGTTTTGTTATTGACTTTTACGTGTACTTTTTGAGTCTCTTCCAACAAACGTACAAATGGAGTGATTTCCGAATACCGATCTACATTGCATCCAAAGCGTAGGTCTTTTATTTTCTCATTGGCAAAAATTACTTCCATGTCATACCAGCGTGATAGTATTTTCATGATATCTTCCAATCGCTGGTCTTTGAAATGAATTTTTCCTTTTATCCATGAAGTATAAAATCCGGCATCTACCATGCGTATCTGTATGCTGCTGTTTCCGAGGCTGATGGTAGCTTGCTGGGAAGGCTTTAAAATACAGCTTTCTCCAGTTTCTGTATTTACTTTGACAGAACCGTTTACCAAAGTTGTCTGATACTCTTCCTGTGGATAAGCAGAGATGTTGAATGTGGTTCCCAACACTTCTACTTGCATGCCTTGAGTGCATACTATAAATGGTTGCCCTGTTTTGCAGACTTCAAAATAGGCCTCGCCTTCCAGTTCTACTTTGCGTGGACCGTTATCAAATGTCACAGGAAAGCGGAGACTGGTCATTGCGTTCAGATGCACTTTTGTTCCATCACTTAACAATAGAGCATATTCTCCACCTCGTGGAGTTTCCACTTTATTATATACAGGCTTGTTTTTTGGGGCTGTTTTTGATGTTACTTGGTAATTCAGCATTGTAGAGTCCATGTGGACTCGGGCTCCGTCTATTTTCTCAAGCAGACTCTCTGTTTCTTTATTTATATGGATTGTCTGGCCGTCCTCCAATGTCAGAATAGCTTGGGGACTCCCCAGGTAGAATGGATTGTGCGATGAACTGTTTGTCCGAAAGAGAAACGGGCGAGGTGAATTTCATGGAAATACTTACAAAAAGGACAGGTAACAGAATGATTGCGGCATAACTTACTATTTTGATATATCTGCTTCTGTTATTATTTCTTTTGATTCGCTTTTCCACTTCTTTCCATCCGGATGAAGGATTGAATGCCGTATTTTTCCGGAAATGTTGCTTTTGGTTTTCTTCATCACAAATTTTCTTGAATAAAATCTCGTGCGCTGTAGATTCTTCTCTCCAAGCAGTTAGTTTTATTGTTTCTTCCGGGGTTATTTCTTCCGACAGATACCTTGCTATGAGGTTGGCTATATAGAAATCTTGTTTTATCATATTTTGACCTGTTTTTTATCTCTTTTATAATAAAACAGGTCTGTTTGAAATTCGGGTGAATAATAAAACGACTTTTTTTGAAAAAAAACAAATTAATGTCTTTTTATATAAAGAACAAGAGGAAGTAATAGTAGTCTTTCAAATTCTCTCTGAGTTTCTTGTAGGCTATTTTCTTTAATGTATGGACTGTTTCTGTAGATATGTTTAGTCTGTCTGCTATTTCTGCGTTTTTTTTCCCTTCCAGAGATAGTTGCATAATGGCTTTCATTTGGTCAGGTAATTTATTTATGGCTTCAGAAACGATACGATAAGTTTCCTCTTCAACGATTGCATCGTGAAAAAAGGAATCCTTTTTCTTTTCGATGACATTTTGAGCGTATTCATATACTACTTTTGAATGCTCCAGTTCGTTGAGTGCTTTATTGCGTACAGCTGTATATAAAAAAATGCTTTTTACCTGATGCAGATAAAAAAAATCTTCTCTTATTTGCCATAGTTTGGCAAATGAATCTTGTACAATATCTGCTGAAGTTTCTTGGTTTTCTGTATATTGATTGGCAAATAAGCATAGAGTTACATAATATTTATTGAAAATATCATGAAACCCTTGCTCATTTAAGCTTAATACTTATAGTTGTATGAGAAGTTCCCGCTGCCACCTTTGCTTTTAATTTTCTCTAATTTTAGTGCGAATATAGAGAAAATTAATTAAAAACAGCCTCTTATTCTATTAAAATATTATTTTAAGTCTACTACAGTAATACCTGCCCCACCAAATTGTACGTGTTCGTCTTGATAGTGTGCTACTCCTGGAACACTTCCCAAATAGCTGCGAATCAGGGTGCGCAGTATGCCTGTACCTGTTCCGTGAAGGATACGTACACGGTCTATTCCCAATAGTATGGCATCATCGATAAAATAAGTTACTGCCTGTATCGCTTCATCGCCACGCATACCGCGTACATCAATATCTTGTTTGAAATTTAGTTTCTTTTCATATACCCGATCTTGTGTTTCACTGCTGACGAAGGTACTTTTTACCATTGTTTTCTGGGTGGGCTGTATTGGTGTGCTACGTTCCAGCTTATCCAGTTTTACATTGGTTTTTATCATTCCGAACATAACTATTGCATTTTTGCCATTAATTCCTAGTACTTCTCCGACACTGGATTGACCTTTGATCTTTACAGTGCTACCTACAGTGATAGGCTGTTCTTTGGGTATTGACAGTTGGGAAGATTCCGTCTTGGCTTTATCCTTTTTGTTTTTTTTCCGCTCTTGTTTTTCACGGAGTTTTTCCATTTTCCGGATGATTTCATCTTCCTTGTTCTTTTTCTCGATATCTTCTATCTGATTTTTAAAATCAGTCAGTTCCTGACGTGCCGATTGTGTACGTTCTTTGTCGGCTTGTGCTTCCTTGATGATACGGATGGTATTTTCAATTCGGGCATTTGATTCCTGTATCAATTTTTCCGCATCTTCTTTGGCCTTTCGCAAAATCTCTTTACGACTTTTCTCCAGTTCCTGTAGTTCTTCTTCGTATTTGGCGATGGTTTCTTCCATCTGTTTTTTTTCTCGTTTGCGGATGTTCTGACGCTTAGTTTCCCAATAACGTTTGTCACGTACGATATCTTGTAGATATTTATCAGCATTGATATATTCACTCCCTACAATTTCGGATGCGTCGGCTATTACTTCTTCCGGTAAACCTATTTTCCTAGCTATTTCTACTGCAAATGAACTTCCCGGATTTCCTATTTGTAATTGGAATAAAGCTTGCATTAAATGCCTGTCATATAACATGGCACCATTAACCACTCCTTCGTGATCTTCGGCAAAATGTTTCAAATTTTGATAATGAGTGGTGATAACGCCGAATGTGCCCTTTTCATTGAAACGTTTCAACACAGCTTCAGCTATGGCTCCTCCAATTTGTGGTTCTGTACCTCCGCCGAATTCATCAATGAGGATAAGGCTGCGTTCGTTACAGCTTTTCATCATTGTTTTCATGTTGGTAAGGTGTGAGGAGTAGGTACTCAGATCGTCTTCGATACTTTGTTCGTCACCTATGTCTATAAAGATACTGCCGAATAATCCGGCATGGCTACGTTCATGCATCGGAACCGGCATACCACATTGTAACATATATTGTAGTAATCCCACAGTCTTCAGACAAACGGATTTACCTCCGGCATTCGGTCCGGATATAATTAGAATGCGTTGATTTTTAGTTAGTTCTATATCTAGAGGAACAACCTTTTTATTATGCTTGGCCAGCGAGAGTTGCAATAGTGGGTGTATGGCCATGGTCCAGTCCAAAATCTGTTTGTCTTCCAATGATGGTTTGGTGGCGTTCGTCTGAATGGAAAAATGGGCTTTGGCACGGATGAAATCAATTTCTGCCAAAAACTCGTATGACTGGAGGATGGCGGGGACCTGTGGGCGGATTATGATAGAGAAATCTGTCAGGATACGGATGATTTCCCGGCGTTCTTCTCCTTCCAATTCCCGTATTCTATTGTTTGCTTCCACTACTTCGGCCGGTTCTATGAAAACTGTTTTGCCGGTGGATGATTCATCGTGTACAATTCCCTTGATTTTCCGTTTTAATCCCGGTGCGACAGGGATGACGAGTCTTCCGTCACGCATGGTAGGAGTTACATCTTTATCAACATAACCTTCTGCTTGAGCGTTGCGTAGAATTGCATTCAAACTGCGTGATATGCTTCCGGCTGTCGAGGCCAACTCTCTGCGGATGCGTAATAATTCGGAAGAAGCGTTGTCTTTGATTTTTCCGAATTTGTCTAAGATGTTGTTTATACGCGTAATGAGTTGAGGAAACACGATAATATCTCCTGCCAGTTTTTGTAGGGCAGGGTAGGGGGAGTTTTCTTTTTCTTGTTCTTCGTCATTCGAGGTCAGTGTCAGAAAATGGATGATATCACGAATTGTTTCTAAAGAACGGCGTAAATCAAACAGTTCTTGCTCATCCAAATACATACCTTCTACGCGGATACGTTTTAGTGATGGTCGTACATCAAAAAAATATTGGTCGGGAAAACTGTCTTCCTCTTGTATGATGCGCATGAATTCCATCACCTGTTCCAGCCATTCATTAATATCCTTAAAGGATTCTGAGAAGTTCATTTCATCTACTCTTTCTTGACCTAATGTGCTGAGACATTTCTCTTTTAGTAAATGACGGATGGAATCGAAACCTATTTTCTGTTCGAAATTCTGAGGGTATATCATGATTTATTTCTTTCGTTTATTATTCGTATGCAAAAATACGATTTGAAAATTTTATAGCAAAAAAACTGGTAAACTATTTGCTTATTTAAAATAAAGTCGTACCTTTGCAGCGCTTTCAACAGAAAGTACTTTTGAAAAAAGAAGTCTTGGAGAGGTGGCAGAGTGGTCGATTGCGGCGGTCTTGAAAACCGTTGTACTGCAAGGTACCCGGGGTTCGAATCCCTGTCTCTCCGCAAGAAATAGCGTAACAAGTTGTAAAACAACAAGTTACGCTATTTTTCGTTTAAAGTGTGCGCCAGTTTTGCGCCAAAGATTTAATAGATATGTTTAACCGGCATCTTTTATACCGAAATCGCGGATTTTAAAAGATGTAAAAAAAATGTGTCCTAAATTTCGTACAGGTAATACTTCATCTATCGTAGGTTATACTTTTCCTACTTTACACAAAGGTACAAGATGGTTCGTGGATTTCTTTGCTTTTGATCCTGCAAAGAATGAGATGCGGCGTAAAAGGTATTATATCAATAGTGCATTATCTGTGGCAGCTAAAAAGAGAAGAGCAGCTGAAATTATAGAGGTTCTGACTAAACAGCTTAGTCAAGGTTGGAATCCATGGATTGTTGTTGATGAAAGTCGCGGATTCGTACCCTTAGAGGATTGTTTAAACAGGTATTTAGACTATGTGGATCGTATGGAACGTAAAAAAACTCGTCAGAGTTATTCATCCCATATTAAAATATTGCGTGATTACATAGGAACGTTGGTTACTCCTACAAAGTTTGCTTATCAATTTGATGCATCTTTCTGCAATGATTTCTTAGATTGGATATATTTGGATCGTGGTAGTTCTCCAAGAACAAGAAACAACTATAGAGCATGGTTGTTTGGATTGGCGGAATTTATGATTGCCAGAAAATACATAAGTGTGAATCCTGTAGAGCATATCAAGGTTATGCCGGAACATGATAAATTCCGCAAAGACTTGTCGGCTGATATGCTGAAAAAGATGTCTGTATATTTGGCGGAGAATGACAAGTTGTTTTTGCTTGCCTGTATGATGCAATACTATACTTTGATTCGTCCTACAGAACTTAGTTATTTAAAGGTTGGTGATATTTCATTAAGGAATCAGACTGTTTTTGTTTCCAAGGATTTCAGTAAAAACCACAAAGATGCGGAAGTGGGTTTGAATCGTGCGATTATCAAATTGATGATTGACCTGAATATTTTTAACTATCCCTCTGATTTTTATTTGTTCGGGAGAAGTTTAAAACCAAATAAAGAAAGAGGTAATGCAGATCAATTTAATAAGAGATGGCAGAAAATGAGGAAAGTTCTAAAGTGGGACAACTGTTATCAGTTCTATAGTCTGAAAGATTCTGGTATACGGGATTTGGCAAACGCTCAGGGTGTGGTCGTTGCTCGTGACCAAGCAAGACACAGTGATATATCCACAACGAATAAATATATTCAGAAACATGGGGTTCAGAAATCCACCTTGGATTTCGATGGTAATATAGTTTATGATTGAAAAATTATTTTTTTAATATATGAAGTATGTTTTTTTTGGTTGTAGCGGTGTAGCAGAATGATTTATTAATATGTAAAGTGTTGAATATTAATGGTTTTAATTCTGATACACGGTGTAGCAAACGGAGTTTTTCGCTACATTTTCATATTATAACTACCGCTCTATCCATCATAGAGCCGATTCTATTCGCGCATTTTTCCATTTTTGTATAAATGCAAGAATGGGCGAACGCGCTCATAGAACGCTGTGGGTCGGTGTTGTTTCTCCGTTTTATTTTAGGGGGGCAGCTCGCGCTTGCCCTCATCAATTCACTGACCCTTACAACGACTCTATGATTATTCCACTCTATATTAATTGTATGGCTCGTATAAAATATTTTTTCGAATATATTAGATATGTCTTTTTTAGTTGTAGCGGTGTAGCATGGCTGTTTTACTATAGCTGAAACCATTGATAATCAGCTGAAACTATACGGCTACATCGTGTGTCTACAGCCGATTCTCGCTACATTTAATCTTAAAACTACTGCCCTCCCTATCATAGTGTCGGTTCTGCTTCTATGCTTTCTGCCCCTCTCGTCTTAAAAGACAAGAGACGCGGAAAGCTCGCAGAACGCAAAGCCAAAGGTGGTGGCTTCTGTTACAATCCCAAGGTCAGATTTCATTTGCCCTTGTCCTTTACACTTCGGCCATCACCTTCCGCTTTGTGGCGACTCTATGATCTGTACCCACCCTTTCATTATCGTGTTCAACCGTTAATACTATATATATTCTATTACATCAGAATGCTGTATTATCTGTGTTACTTCGTAATACAAGTAATATGAATAATAAGGTAAATAAAGGGAAATAATTACTCTGATGCAATGGGATTGGTGGTAAATAATAATTATAGATTGTGGTAAAATTGTAGTGTGTATATTTGCATACATAAAAAGTTTTTCGTATCTTTGTAGTACCAAAAAGGAAGAAGCAATCTTTTAATAATCGACTTAAACGTCTATATATTTTTAATAAGTTCAATCGAGGGTGAGCAATTGCCCTCATAATAAATCAGTTGGAAATGAAACAATACACAGTATATTTCAATGAACCTGTATGCCATAAGTATCTTGGCGTTAAGTTTAATCAAGAACTCAAAGAGTGGGAACATGATGTTGAATGTGAAGAAGTAAACGATACATTTACATTTGATTCTCTTGCTACTGCAAAGAAACTCATCAAAGCCAATCTTGACAAGTACAAAGGCTCGTGCATCACAAAGACTTGAGCTAACGGAGATTGGGAAAACCTTGGTGAAATAAATATCAAAGGTTCAAATAAAACCTTTGTGGCAAATACCAAACAGAGAGTATCTAACTATTAAATAGCAAATTATATGATTAAGACTATAAAAGCAAAAGCAATAGTAAAAGTCAGTACCGAAATGGGTTATTGGTGCTTGGCTGAAATCCGAGGTCTGAAAGAGGAAACGGTTTTAGAGGGCAGATATAATCCTATAAACAAAGCGTTCGATTTTACTTTCAACGGTCAAGACGCAATGTTATGGATTGGACAGAATGGAGAGTTAATTAGTGAGTAAGACAATACACAATTTTTATAGAGAATAACAAGAGAATATGGAAAAGATATTAAGATTGCAGAGATTGGGAAGAAACTATTGGGGTAATATTGCCTATGAGGATAAGGAGAGTGGAAAAATATACTTTGACATCGAGGACGGTCATTCTGATAATCCGCAGCTTTATACAAGTTCCCCATCCGATGATATTGACGGAGAACCGAACTTTCCAATAACAACAAAATATGAAATCGTTAACCCGGTTACAAAAGAAGAAAAGTTGCAGGAGAAATTTAGGCACGAGTACATGATGCTTTCACGCTTAAAGGAAGACTGTATAGGCTATCTTACGGATGGAGATTGGCGTTATCATCAAGTATCTCGAATTTGGGCAAATGATGAGAGAGCATATAGATGAGATGCGCAGATTATGGAATATGTTACCGGTAAAGCCCGAATGGTTGACAATGGAGCAAATCAATGAATATGCAGCACGGATGATTAGTACCTCTCATACTCCGAGTCCTTTTTATACTGCAGAGATCTGACGGACTATAACGAAATCCCCTCCAGCTGGAAATAATAAATTATTTCTCCCAATGGCACAACCCCTGCCATTGGGAGATTATTTTTTTAGAAGAATACCTATATTCTTAAAATTATCCATATTTCATAGTAATATCGTCTATAACAACTGCATCACTGTTCCTAATATCTCCGCTGAAAAAAACAGTTGTTTTATAGTCCTATATATTCTGCCCACCCAGTCATTCTGATTCATCCCTTTCTATTTTCCAAATACTTCGCGCTTCGCAGAAGTTTCTATATTTCTATCCACCTTCCCTAAAACTCTGCAAACAGAATGCAGCTGTTCGGCAAGCCGAATAGGTACACTCTGTTTTACTATTTTATTCTTAAAACTTTGCCCGCAACGGTTAAGCCGGTTCTGCTTTTCAGGTTGCCGCCACTCTTGCCTAAAGTCAAGAAAGGCAGCAGCCTGGCAGAACGAAAGCAAAAGGTGAGGTTCGATTCCGTTTCACTCCATTCTCACTTCACCTTCCGCTTTCTGACGGCTCAACCATTGCGCCCCTCCCTATTTTCTATATTTCCCTTATTTCATGTATTAACTATATTACCATAAAATAAGATATTACTGAGTAATAAACGTAATATAGAACAAAGGGAATAAAAACTATTCAATGCAAGTGGCATTCAAATTTGCATCCAATTTTCCCAACAAAAAAACTTCATTTTTTACTAAAATAAACGTAGGTATATTTGCATACGTGGTGATTATTTTGTATCTTTGTATTACGAATTATATAAAGCTATTATAGAATACATTTATTATTGTTATGGATAAAAAATATATACTTACAGAGGAAGCAAAGGACATTGTTTTATCGGATGGCTTGTCAAAACGTCTCTATAGGATTATGGCTTTCCGGGATTTTGGTAGTGTCAAGGTCGGACAGCTTGGTGGTTTCGTAGAGAACGAAAGTAACCTTTCTCATGAGGGTGAGTGCTTTATTTTTGATGATGCTGTAGTGTGCGAAAATGCAACAGTAGAGAAAAATTCATTGATAATGGATAATGCAATGATTTTAGGCAACGCTAAAATTACTGATTTTGCTTTAGTTGTTGATTATGCTATTGTGACAGATAATTCAGTAGTAAGCGGAAATTGCCAAATTACAAATAATGCTGTTGTGAAGGGAAATGCGCAGGTTTCGGATAATGCGTTAGTTAGTCAAAATTCAATAATTAAAGATAAAGCCCAAATTGAAGATTATGCTGAAATTAGAGATAATTCTATTATTTCTGGAAGTGCAGTGATAAGGGATAATGCCTTGATTATGGATCATGCAGTAGTAGGTCAAAGTTCAGTTGTTGAAGACAATGCTGTTGTGAGTGGCAATGCTGTTGTAATGGGGACTTTAGTATGTGGTAATATGATTTTGTCTAAAGGTTCCTTTGAGTAGACAGGTTCTTACATAATTATATTGGTTGTTGATTGACCGGTGTCTGAATGTATTTTCAGTGCCGGTTTTTTTGCAATAAACTTTATCATATAGATGAAAAGTATATGGTAAAAACATTAAAAAAATAGGAACTATCATCATATAATGATAATCCCTATTTTTTATTACAATTGTTTGATAATACTTATCATAGTGTCTTTACAGCTTAGTATAGCTGCAAGGAAAAATGCTGCTGCCCAGCCTTCTAAGCCTTCCCCCATAGAAGGGAGAATTATGGATATTGCGAATAGAATACTTGCAATACTAATTGCAATTGCTTGAATCCTTGTAATCAGAATTCCGGTGCATTCTTCTAAGAATTTTATTTCTTTTTGAAGACGAGCCAACGTATATTGGCTTTTGCTGATTTGTTGTGTTTTAATCATTTTGTTGCTTGTTTGACGTTTTGATATAAAATGGGCACCGTCCGGTGTCAAACAAGCAAATTTTGAATATAAAAAAATAACTTGAACGGACGATGCCCTTTTATGAATAGTTTATATTTTCTGGGTACAATTCACCCATAAATGGGTTTTATGTGAATGACACTTGCGTGTCTATGTTGCTTGTTTGACGTTGCAAAGATAGTAATACTATTTGAAATGACAAAATAAATTACTGGAAAAATATACACATTAATATTGAAAATGTTCCATATATAAAGTATATAGAATATAAAGTAATAATGAAAATAGAGAGTAAAAGTAATTCAATGCAAGTGGCATTCAAATTTGCATCCAATTTTCCCAACAAAAAAACTTCATTTTTATACTAAAATAAACGTAAGTATATTTGCATACGTGGTAATTATTTTGTATCTTTGTGTTATCAAAGAAGGAGAAAAACTCCTTAATAAATCAACTTAAACCAATTATATGGTTTAGTTCTGACCCATCCGCGAGAACCGACCAGAGCGTTGGCCCACCGAAGTTGGTTCGCTTACTCGGTTTGACTCCGAGGTAGGCTTCAATTTTTCAATAATCACTTTTAAAAAAACTGGTGGCAACAGGTAAAATTCTGCAGGTAAAACAATGAAAAATTCAAACAATATTCAGACCATGAACAACGAAATGATGAATCAAGCCTTAGCCGATTGGAGTAAGGGCGACTACAGTTTGTTAATCGGTGCGGTTTGCACATTCAACGCTGACCCCTTCCTCGTGGAATACGATGAACTTGCCCAAGATGTGGCAGAAGAAGTCTTACAGGACGGTGTGACCTTTAAAATCTTCGAACGCAAAACGTGCATGAAAACTGATTCCGGCCAGCGAGAAGCCTTTATTGATATGTGCGAAAAATTAGAATGCCTTGAAGCGCAGCGCATCGTATGCTTTTACTCGGCCAATCAAGCCGAAATGCTTTTGGTTTGCTTTGCGCAAGACATCGAAGGAGATGAAACGCCCGAAGCATATGAGCAGGTGTACAGCGTAGGATATTCAACCGACGAGTATGATTTTTGCAAATACACCCATTTAACACGCGTCAAAGCGCAAGATTTGTTCGAGCAGCTTTGCGCCGATGTGCACGGCGAAGTGTACACCAGTTTGGCGGATCATTGTTCCGGAGGCGAAATTTGGATATGCGACGATGTGACCGAAGAACGTATTGAAACGTTCTTTGTGAAACCTAAAGAAGATTAGCACCTATGTGCTTACACAATAAAGCGGCTGGAAAAAGTCGTGTTTTCTAATTCAACTTTTTTAATAATTTTTGCTCTGGCCCATTTGGGAGAACCAATCAGAGCGTTGACCCACCGAAGTTGGTTCGCTTACTCGGTTCGACTCCGAGGTGGGCTTCTACGGCATTACAATTTTCTTTTAATTATTTCAAAACCTGGCGGCAACAGGTAAAATTCAGTCATTAAAAAAATGAAACAGCATTTTGTAAATCAACAAACTTTAAAGCAGCTGGCCTATGATAATGGCCTTGATTTGGTTCCTACTTGGGAATTAGACGAAAATCTGCAAACTCGTTACGCACTAATAGGTTTTAAGAGTGAAGCACAAATCAATCATGTGATGTCCCTATGCGATAACTTTGAGCGCGTGGTGATAGTTCGAAAGCCGTTTGATAACTGCTGGCGACTTTCTGATTTTGAAAATGAGATCATCGTTGATGAATCCTTGTATGAAAATGCCGCTGACGGTATTTCATTTTGCTACGACACTTCCTACTTTGAAGATTTGTTGCAGGATGAAATGTATATGGAGGCGGATGGCGTTGATGAACATTCTGTTTGCGAAATCATTGAACGCATTCAGGCGTTGAAGCCCGGCGAAGTGGTGGTGGTTGCAGGTAACGACCATTTCGTTGAGACACTGCAGACTCATGTACTGAACTATCGCGATAGCAATGGATGGCTGTGGGCAGTGGCGTTGCGATAAAAAAATAACTGTGGAAGGATATGGCTGACGAAATAAAGTATATTGGTGAGCAGCTGCGGGCATTAAGGCTGTATCATGGATTGATACAGATGGCGTAGCTTATGCCGAAGTTGATAGTCCTATACCTAACCTTTTTTCGAGGTAGTTGAGCAGTAAACATTCTTTGATTACTTATAATGATTATATTATGAAATTGTATAAAAGTCGAACTTCACAAAAGGTTTTTAGTGTAGAAATCTCTGAAACAGGTTTTGTAACATTAAGAACCCCTGATGGCAGAATTTATAATAATACAGGTTCTGTTATAGGTTCTATGGGAATGGAAAATTTTTTATCTAAATGTTTTGATTATAATGGTACTATAGATGATTATATAAGAGAACAGACTGCAATGACAGAAAAACAAAAAGCAGCACAATTTGCAGCTGAGATAAAACGTATGGAGGTTCAAGAAAAAGAGTTCGTAGCCATGATTCAATCCCGTGAATTAATCCCTTATACTCGTGAGAATGTGCGAATTTTAATGGGGTATCTGACGCGAACTAATTGGGGCTTCTGGGAGTTGCCTAAAATGGAGGTAGGTTATACGGCTTCACAATATGAAACTGAGAATGGTCGGACTTTTGTTAATGTGAAATTTGATAGTGGACTTAAAGTATCAAATGCTCCTACGACATATTTACACAAAGGTTACGTTCCATTGCGATCTTTGGACGAGAACTTGAAACCTTAAAATCCCCACCCAATGGCTGAGAACTATGCCATTGGGTGTTTTTATATGATGTTCAACACTCGCGTTTCTTATATTACTTATAATATTTATATTACTTTGTAATATGTGCTATATCAGGATTCCATTGCTATGCTGAAGTTGTCTGCTTTCAGCAGACAGAAGCTTGTTCTATTTTTATTATCTTATATACTCTGCCCACCCATTAGTACACCGCCCTTTTCCTATATTTCTACTAACTTTACATCGCTGACGCTTTTATTCACTTTCCCTAAAACTCTGCAAACAGAATGCAGCTGTTCGGCAAGCCGAATAGGTACACTCTGTTTTACTATTTTATTCTTAAAACATTGCCCACACCGCAACGGTTAAGCCGGTTCTGCTTTTCAGGTTGCCGCCACTCTTGCCTAAAGTCAAGAAAGGCAGCAGCCTGGCAGAACGAAAGCAAAAGGTGAGGTTCGATTCCGTTTCACTTCATTCTCACTTCACCTTCCGCTTTCTGACGGCTCAACCATTGCGCCCCTCCCTGTTTTCTATATTTCCCTTATTTCATCTATTATCTATATTACCATAAAATAAGATATTACTGAGTAATAAACGTAATATAGAACAAAGGGAATAAAAACTATTCAATGCAAATGACATTCAAATTTGCATCCAATTTTCCCGACAAAAAAACTTCATTTTTATACTAAAATAAACGTATGCACATTTGCATACACAAGAATAATTTTGTATCTTTGTAATATCAAAGAGGAAGAAAGAATTCTTCTTGAACTAATTAACGAAGTATTATTTAAAATATAAGCAATATGAAAAAGATTGAGAATAGCTTTTCGGTTTCTGGTTTTGTAGCTAATAACGCTGAAATTCGCAATTTTACAACATCGTCAGTAGCACGTTTCTCGTTGGTTCTTGGCCGACAGGAAAAAGTTGGTGAAGAAACCATTCGTGTTTCTGCATTCATTGGTTGTGAGGCATGGCGCAAGAATGAGAATCTTGAAGATTTTAATCAAATCAGTAAAGGAACTCTGCTGACTGTTGAAGGGTATTTCAAGCCTGAAGAATGGACTGACAAGGATGGTGTCAAACACAACCGTGTAATCATGGTGGCTACTAAGTTCTATCCGGCAGTTGATAAAGAAGATACTTCTACTAAGTAATCCTTCTTGCTATGAAGAGAGTGGCTTTGTAGTATCAAAAAGGAGAAACAAACCCTCAATAATCAATTTAAACATAAATATAAAATATGGAAGTTTTACTAATTGGCATTCCTAAATGGAATATAACAGAGTTAAGTGGCTATGAACCTATAACCACTTTTTGGCAGGACTTCTCTATTGCCGACAAATTGGGCATCAATGATATTGAAGAAACCTATGAGTGTATAAAATCTGAATGGAAAGATGATTTTAAATATTGGACGGAACTTTGTCTTGTCCTCAATCACAAGATATGGCAATGGTATGAGAGAGATAATCAAAAAGCTGTTCTCTATGATAAGTTATGGAGGGAAGCGGATGAAATGACCTCTGAATGGTCGGACGAAAAACAGGAATATTATTTTCAAGTAACAGATTAAAACCACTTATGGGGAAATGTAAAAAGTTTCCCCACTTTAAACCCTTGCAAGATGACTACCCAAAAACAAATACAGAAAGTAATTGAAATTGCCCAAGAAAAGGGTTGGTACGTAAGCGTGGATGACAAAAAAATGTCGAACATTTCATTTGAGTTTCAACGTTTCACTAAGTATGGACAAGATTTTAATTTCTATGCCGAGATGCAGCAAGGGAATATTGAGACCCTTATTGCCGATATAAAAGAGTATTACGAGGATTTTGACCCAGATTATGAAGCCTATCTGTGGATTGGTGAAGACGGACATGGCAAAAAAGGCGCACCCTATCACATCAAGGATATAGTGGCGGATATGGAAGACGCAGAAAAAATGATATATGGTTTATGGGAGGCCTTGTCTTTTGTTGCTTAGCAAAGCCAATTATATGTATAGATATAAAAAAGAGAGGAATAGTTATCTATATCCTCTCTTTTTTTAACATAAGAAATTTACCATAGGGTAACTTTTCCAATAGCACCTAAATCTAAAGAGGCCGTAGCAATACCTAAAGCTCGAAAAATTCGACTCATTGTCGGGAGTGTAATAACGCATTTACCGCTTTCAAGTTTCGATATTTGGGATTTTTTTACTCCAACCTTTTCGCCAAGCTCTTCTTGTGTGAGATTTTGTAGTTGTCTCACTTTCTTTATAGCTTCTCCAACAAAGTAGGCATTTATCTCTTCTTTTAGTTGGGCTTCCATTGCATCGCGTTCGGGAGTTCCCATTTTTCCCCAAACTTCATCCACTAAATCATCAGCCGGTGTGAAATTCATTTTTGCCATATCTGTTATTTTTTATCGTTAAAGTATTCTTTCATTATCGCTTCGGCTTTGGCAATTTCCTTTGAAGGAGTTTTTGTGTCTTTTTTATTATCCCATGAGTAACTATGACTAAAGCTCCTTCATCATTATCCCAAAAAGATAACAACCGATAGCAAATTCCATTAAACAAAGTACGCAATTCCCATATATCAGTATCATCCAACTTTTTGAATAGTTCTTTATCCATAACTCCACCCTCTACTTTTTTGATATTATAGACTATTTTTTGTTGTGCTTTAAGAGGTTGAATTTTGATAAAGTTTTTAGCATCATCACTTAATACTATTTTTATAGTTCTTTCATTCATAGCCTTTAATTTATACAACAAAGGTATATAAAAGTTTCCATATAAGCAAACTTCTATGCTTTTTTTCAATGTTTTTGGTATCATAATTTTGTTTTTTTTCTTCGGGCATCTGCGGGTGAATCCAAAAGTATAGGGTATCATTATACCCTCCTTTCATTCTATATTTTCAAAATATATCATATTTACAAGTAATAGAAGTAATACAAGAAAGAAATGAAAAATACCTCGTAAAATTGACCAGATGTTTTGTATTTGATTTTACCGAAAATAAAAAAAATATTGTGTGTTCATTTGCATACAATAAGTATTTTTCGTATTTTTGTAGTACCAAAAAGGAAGAAATAAGCCCTCATTTTATTTTCCAATGGTAGGGTTTACTACCATTGGAAGTTTTTATATGATGTTCAATACTCGCGTTTCTTATATTACTTATAATATTCATATTACTTTGTAATATGTTCTATATCAGTCAGAATTCCTTTGCTATGCCGAAGCTGTCTGCTTTCATCGGACAGAATCTCGTTCTATTTTTATTATCTTATATTCTCTGCCCACCCAATAGTACACCGCCCTTTTCCTATATTTCTACTAACTTTACATCGCTGACGCTTTTATTCACTTTTCTCTAAAACTCTGCAAACAGAATGCAGCTGTTCGGCAAGCCGAATAGGTACACTCTGTTTTGCTATCTTCTTTCTTAGAACTCTGCCCACACCACAACGTTTGAGCCGGTTCTGCTTTTCAGGCTGCTGTCCTTCTTGCCTAAAGTCAAGACAGACGGCAGCCTCGCAGAACGAAAGCAAAAGGTGAGGTTCGATTCCGTTTCACTTCATTCTCACTTCACCATCCGCTTTCTGACGGCCCAACCGTTGTTCCCTCCCTGTTTTCTATATTTCCCTTACTTCTTGTATTAACTATATTACCATAGAATACCATATTACAAAGTAATAGAGGTAATAAAAGTAATAAAATAAAGGGAATAAAAAACTTTTGGAAGCAAACGCCAACCCAAATTGCGCCCAATTTTCCAGGCAAAAAAACACCTCTTTTATATGAAAATAAACGTATGCACATTTGCATACATGTAGATAATTTTGTACCTTTGTAGTACAAGATAGGGAGAAACACTTCCTTCGGTAATCAACTAAAACCTTTAAACGTATGGGCAATAAATTTGTTTATATTTTGGACTTTTGTCTTGGCTGTTTAAATATTATTGAACTGACAGATGAAGAACAAATAGAATCTGAACAATATGATGATTTTGAAGATTTCCTCTCAACAATCGAAGATAAATATGGGTTCAAGCTATCAAACTGTCAATGGATGGTTTCAGATGAATTAAAGTCTATAAATACGCAAATGGAGAGGAGGTTTACGATGCCTAATTGGTGTGATTGTACCTACAAATGTGTGGGTGATTTGAAAGAAGTAAAGGCTATATATAAAGTCTTGAAATCGCTTGATAAGCGAAAGACTTCAATAATAGAGAATGGCTTTGGTAAAATGTGGCTTGGCAATCTTGTTACCAAACTTGGAGGTGATTGGGAAAAGTATAGATGTCGGGGCGCAATAATAGATTATTCTCTTGATGACGAAGTTCTGACAATAAACCAATATGTTGCGTGGTGTGAACAAGAAGGAGTAAGAAATATAATAGAAGAAAAATTCCCTTCTGTTAAAGTTTACTTCATAGAGGAAGAATCAGGTTGTGGTGTTTTTAGCACTAATGATACTAGTGGCTTATTTTTTCCAGAGAAATATTGGGTTGAAACAGATTGTGAGTCAAACTATTTTGAAACTATGGAAGAGGTTGCAAATTGCATCTCGGAAATAGTTAATCGTGAGATTTCTCCAACGATGAAGGATTTAGAGGAAGCAGTATCTCAATACATGGATGACAATGAAGATTGCTATATTGCTATTCATGAAATTTCGTTTGTTTAATTATTATTGTCAGTATCTATTTATTAGGTACTGACAATAATTCGTTTATTAAACCTTTTGGGACTATTGATGAAATAAGGTTTATGTGTTATATATTCTCATTCATATTGGATAGTAATTTATTCTATATCTAATAATTATCTCTTTTGAAAAAGAGATAAAATCGTTTTTCTTTAAAACTCTGCCCACCCGGTCATTTTTTTCCTCCCTTTTTTATATTCCAAAGACTTCGCTTCGCGCATCACTCAAGATTCTATATTTCTATCCATCTTCCCTAAAACTCTGAAAACAGCATGCAGCTGTTCTGCAAGCCGAATAGGTACACTCTGTTTTACTATCTTCTTTCTTAGAACTCTGCCCACACCACAACGTTTGAGCCGGTTCTGCTTTTCAGGCTGCTGTCCTTCTTGCCTAAAGTCAAGACAGACGGCAGCCTCGCAGAACGAAAGCAAAAGGTGAGGTTCGATTCCGTTTCACTTCATTCTCACTTCACCATCCGCTTTCTGACGGCCCAACCGTTGTTCCCTCCCTGTTTTCTATATTTCCCTTACTTTTTGTATTAACTATATTACCATAGAATACCATATTACAAAGTAATAGAGGTAATAAAAGTAATAAAATAAAGGGAATAAAAAACTTTTGGAAGCAAACGCCAACCCAAATTGCGCCCAATTTTCCAGGGCCAAAAAAACACCTCTTTTATATGAAAATAAACGTATGTATATTTGCATACATGGAAATAATTTTGTATATTTGTATTACCAAAGAGGGAGAAATACTCTCTTAACTTTAACCCCTTAATCCCTTTTTGTTATGAGTAATTTCGTCAGTCAGATTTCAAAATGTGATGCAGATTTTGTAAAATCATTTGTTAATTTCGTTAATGGAAAAATGTCTTCTAAAAACAATACAGGCAAAGAGCTGGCTAAAGCTCATCGTTATTTGCAGCAGGAAATGTTTGAAGTTTTCTTCTGTTTTATGAAGGAACTGGCTTATAATTATAAAAATGGTAGATATGATGCTCGTAATGAAATGGCTGCTCGCTTTTCAGCAGAAGCCTATCAACGCCTCATTGAATGTGATTTTGTTTTTGATCCTAATTTTCCGAACCATTAAATGATAGAATTATGGATGAATATGATTTTCCCGAATACGGCAGACAATGTGAGTTGATAACCCCTTGGCGAGGCTACCACCGAGGAACTATCGTAGCCCTCTCTGAACATGGCTTTGTGGTTCAGTTCAGCAGTGGTGCAGAAATAAATGTTTATAAAGACGAAATAATTTTGGATTGATATGTGCAGACTTATGACAACGCAGTTGGAGGAAGCCTTGAAAGGCTTTCCTCTCTATTCCCAGGACGGCAAGGGAAAGGAAGCTATTTGCCGTGCCATCTTTGCACTCGGAGGAGTGCGGTGGTTCATTCTTGAAGGTGAAAAAGAAGGCAACGATACGGTCTTGTTTGGAATAGTTGTTGGCTTGATAGAAGATGAATACGGCTATTTTTCTCTCAATGAACTCTCAGATATTCAGGTTGATTTGAGTAGGTTTGGTGGAGAAGGCTTTTTGAAAGTAAGGCAGCAGCCTAACTTTACTCCTGTTCCTTTGAAACGATTGCAAGATAATCGCTTACAAGAGTTGCTTTTTAAGTTTGAGTAAATGAAAAAAGAATGCTTGTACAAAAATACACGCATTCTTTTTTTTCTCTATATGACCTATACGGAAAAGTCAAACAAGTTTTCATTTCCATCAAAAGGAATACATTCAGCCCATGTCTGATGGTGAGGAACCAAAGTCATAAATGGATATTTAGGGTTGTTGGGATCGCATTTTTCAAATATGCCATATTGCCATTTCGATGTAGGGGATTTTCGAACTAAAACTTCTTCAAACTTTTGCAATTTGTCAGCTGCAAATTGCTGAAGAAATATTTTCTTGAAAAATTTCTTGCAGTCTACTATATCATAGCCTTTTTCTATATAATTCTCAATATCACCGAAAGTTCCTTCTATGGGGCATAGAACGAAGCGGTTTTTTCAATGATCGGGGAAAATGGGTGAAAAGCTTTGAGAACCAAAGGGTTTAGGCATAGTCGGGAAAATGGGCTGAATATTTCGAAGCGGTTTTTTCCTTTACATGGGCTTACATCTGCTTTACGTTTGAGGGGCTTTTCTTCGGATCTTCGGGCGATTGCTTTACATTGGGCTTGCAGATGGGGCTAAAACGGTCAGGAAGGGCTTTATTCTCGGCTGTGTGGCCGTTTTTTGTGCCTATTGGGTGATATGACGCATGTGCTTCCTCATTAGAAGAACTTGCTGATGCTTCCAATGACTTCAAAGACATTCATGATGCGTGATTTGTCGAATTCCTGCTCATCGTAGTCCTCTGTATTAATGGGAATGAAGCGCAACTTGCTTGGATCCGGCGACCTGCGCAGGATTTTAATGGTACGGATAGTGTCCAGTACCACTGCATAGATTTCTCCATACGGATGTCGTTGAGTGTGCACTGTCGCAGGGCGATGATGTCGCCATGGTTTATTTTGGACTCCATGGAGTGCCCGGTAACATTGCACCAGAGGCTGGCTTTTTTTCAAACCCCCTTATTACGATGTTGGTGGCGGGTATGTTTACCTGAGAGTTGAACACCTCATCGAATCCCCCAATAAAGTCCACATCGTAGTATGGTGTGCCGACAGATGGGTTCATGGATGTGGTAGGCATGAACGAAGGATTGGCTTCGTCTATTGTTTTAATGCCGTTCAAATCGTCTTTTAACATGCTCCCCTTGCCGGTTAGCAACCAAGCAGGATTTATAAAATCACACTTTGTGTATAATAGTTCTGCGTCAAAAGTGTTTCTTGTGTACCAATTTGAAACAGCCTGTGAAGATATACCTAAAAACCTCGCAAAATCAGCGTTTTTACTCATATTTAGGTGCGATTTTATGGCATCAAGCATTTCTCCTTTTGATGTAAACAAAACATTATGTGTCATTTTCTTCAGCTTTTATTTTGCTTTTCATTGGTACCAAATCCAGGGTTGGAAACATACTCTGTGCTTTCAAAATCAATTCTACTCGTTTAATTTCAGCATCAATGACACTTTCAAGTCTTGTACATTCATCAAAGTCTTCCTGTGACTTGCTTTCTTTGTACCTTTTCTGAACTGTTCTCATTGCTACAACTGCATCGTAAAACTCTCGTGGATTCATACCTTATACTTACTAAAACATTATATACTTCCTATATGGTTTTGTTATTTCTAATATGGGATTTCATATTTAATTGGAAATCTGATATTATTGTTTATGCTCATTGTAATATATTTATTTTTCTGAAAAGTATTCTACAATCTCTGATCCCAGTTGCGTAAATAAATCATCTATTTCATTTGCGATGGAACTCTTTATTTCTAAGGCAAAACTGTGAATGATGGCCATCGAACGGAGTAGATAACCTTCATTGACGCTTAATGCCATAGTCGAAAACGCTTTAAATGTTTCTCCAACGTGTGGGTAATTAGTTCCGTCTATATATCTATCAATTTTTAAAAATCGTTCATCTTGGGAATTTTTTAAAGCTGAGATATAAACCAAATAGTTCAAGCTTGGATTTCCATTTTTTTCCTTGAAGTTGGAAAAAGGATATTTTTTATTTAGTTCACCGAGTTCTTGAACTATATTTCTTAATTTTTGAGTAAGCAACTCATATTCTATTTCCTTGGCAGCTTCGATAGGTGAGAGTTCTTTTGGCTCTTTCATATATTGGGGCAATTAGATGTTTAATGGTTGGGGCTATACCATTTTTCTTTAGGGTCTCCTTTCTTTTAAGAGGTTGTTTATTTTCTCGCAAAAGGATTGGGCCTCTGCTTCAGTTCGGAATACATGGCCGGCTTTTAATCGTATTTCATCAGTTCCGGGGTTATCCCACCATTCATCTGCTATAACACCAAACCCTGTGATATAATCGCAAAAATAAATGGTAAAGTAGGTCTCATGTAATTTCGGACGATAATGGGTAATCTTCTTAGATAAGCGGAGAGTTTTAGGTTCCAGCGTAGTGTAACATAGATCTTCATTGCCAACGTAGGGAATACATTGCCGATAGAATGTCTCATCGTTCATTTTGAAGGGGTAGTAGTCATTTTCTACATAACGCTCAAAATAATTAAGATTCCACTTCTCATCTTTATGGTTGCGAACCAAAACCGGTTCATTGAATGTAAAGTTCATAGTGTATTCGTGTTTTGTGTGGTGTGGGTTCGGTGTATTTACTCTTTCACCGGCTTGAATATTATTGTTATTTTGATTTCCTTCGGTTCTTCTTTCCATGAAGGTATATTCTCTTCTCCTATAGATTCTCTCAACTCATCACTATCTATAGGGAAGAAGTTAGTGTCTATTGGGAACCATTTAGGGATGAATTTACCTCGCATGGGCATGTGCAGATAGATAAAAGAACTGCCATCTTTATTTGTGGCAATGTATGCCGTTGATTGGCCGGATAGTTGTTCGGATTGGGTATTCATGTTAATCATTGTATTTGAAAAATGATTGAAAACTTGGTATTCTTACGGACTTATTCAGATAGTGCTTCTTCAATTATCATTTTTACAATTTCGTAGTTGTTGGTTTGCCAGTCTAAATCAATGTCGTGGATAGACGAATCGTAGTGGTTCGCTGAAACGTAGGAGTGGATGTATTCTACAAATGAATCTTCATCTATACCATATTCCATTGGAAAATCTTGTATCTCAGATATTTTATCAATCTCTTGAATAAGATACCTACATTCTTTGTGAGCGATAAAATCGTCAACAATACCATCATACAAATTGGTTTGACGGATATAGGCTTGGCTGACTTCGATTTTACAGCCACAAAGCATACATCTGTATTCCTTTTGGGCTTTCGAGGTTACTTCTTTAAGTGTCGTGATCATATCATTTCTATGTATTTATGTTCCCTTTAATCGTTAATTTCACAATCTTCATAAGATACCACATTGTATGGAACTTCTTTGTCGTACAACATAAATGGATTTTCGCAGGAGCAGGCATTTGCTCCAAAACCAATTTCATATTGTAGGTATTCAAGAGCATCTTCATACGTTCCTATTCCATCAGGAACGTTGATTTCTAAAATGAGTTGTATTTTCATTGATTCTTAGGTTGATAGGATTAGAAACAATGGATTTAGATATATTCAAATTCTCCATCGAGCAGGAGAACAGGTTGGCTTACACCCATCACCCATTCACCAAGTTTATTGTCTTCACCCGGTGGGGGAGGGAGAATGTCAAGAATACAACCTTTAATGATGTTATCAAACTCTGGTGAGAAAGCTGTACAGCATAAAACTTTCAGCTTTGTAGGCTTTTTCTGTTGTATACCTGGGCAGCAGGGTGCCTTTTTGTAGAATCTGTTCTGAATGGAGATGGTTCCTATTTGGTATGATTTCCCTTCTATACCGCAGTTCTTGCATCTATATATGTCATACAGCTTTTTTCCGTATTTTCGGGTTACAATATTTTGCTTTTCCCATTCGTGATGACCTGTTTCAATACTTTGTCTTATCATATTGTTTTCTTGTAAACTTCAAAATCATATACCCACACCCAGGGATTTGATTCCCATGTGCCTTTTCCGAATACTTTCTCAGTGAGGAAGGAATAGGCTTCACGAGGAGAGTCGAAAACAGGGAATTGATTGGGTATTTCATAGCTATTGTAGAAACCGAAAGACTTACTGATTTTGTTTGATTCTATTTTCCTAATACCTTCGGCCATACAGTCTTCCTCTGATATGTCTTGTAGTTTTTCTATTCGGATATTGGTAATTTGAAGTTTGGATAGCAAATACTCAAAGTCGGAGAGAATATACTGCTTGTTATTCCAACCCTTTAGCTCGTGAGCTTCAATGGCAGATAAGCCACATCCCTTTGATTCAGACAAGTATAAGAAATCGTGAGGCTTATATCCCAAGTCTTTGTAACTTTGGGCTATAGCTAAAACTTCTCCTATCTCGTAACGTGGGCAGGGAGCTATCACTTCTTCGTCTTCGTCATACAGAGTCGCATCTACTGCTTTGCCTTCCATATTCTTATATACATAGAAACCGCGTACTTCTATTCCTTTGTAAAAAGAAGGACAGGTGATAATTCTTCTCTCTTGGGTTTTCCGGCCTTCAAGTACTGCTTTGGTCAGGCCGTATTTATCATTGAACGAAATTCTTTTCATAGTTATCTAGAAATAATTGAGGATGTGATGAAATAAACGGTCAGGAGGAATAATGTTCCAATGATAAGACCGATTACAAGAGTATTCCAGAGCAAATCTTTCATGTTTTATTCCCTTATTTTTTCCTTGATGAGAATTTCTGCATCAAGGGCTTCACAGACGTTTACCAAGGTGTTTAAGGAAGGACTGGTCTTGCAGTTCTCCATATTGCATAGGTTTGAATAGGATATGCCACAAACTTGTGAAAGATTGCGTAGGGTAAATCCCCTACGCTTCCGGATCATGCTAAGGTCTTTGGTTATTTTATAGGCTATTTTATGCGTTTTCTTATTCATAGGTTTTATGTGGAACTACATAATCTGAGTTTTTTGCTTGCGAAACACGGCTATCAAGTCTTGTTTCAATGATTTTTTTGAAAATCAGACATGGCATCGAAATAGATGCAAGGATGGATAGGGTAAATACACTGATATTCCATGTGCTACTTTTTTCAAATCCGAAGCTCATGCTCACGAGGAAGGAAAGCAGCATCCATGAACCAATGAATAATGGATAACTTTTTGTTTGCCATATATTCATCAGCTTGTCGTAGAATTTAGTGATAGCTGCCAGTATTCCGGACCAACCGAATGCGGAAATGCCTACCAAAAGAAGGGCCATAGGTATAGACCGCATGCAAAATGCCAACAAAGAGAATGCAGACAATATGCTTGTTGATAGAATCAGCCCAGGAAGGGCCAATAAAAGCGTATTTATTGTGTTGTGTTTCATATCGTATTTTGTTGATGTTAGTCCGGAGTTTTTTCGAGGAAAAACTTAATCATGCTTGTATCATGTTTCATTTCCACCAATTTTCTGAAGCATCGCTTCGTGAGTTCTACATCACAGGCTGAATCATGTAGGTTCAGGTCGTTGGTTCCGACTCCAAGGAATGCTGCCAGTTCGATAAGACGTGGACGTTTGAAGACTTCTGGATTCTTCTTATCGGGCAGACGGCACAAGTCTATTGTGGCTATCATTGTGCAGTAAGTGGCGCATTCAGAAAGATTGCTGAGAAGATAGCGATGAAGATGGCAGGATAGCGTGTATGAAGCATGTTCGACAAAAGATAAATCGAATGCTACATTGTGACCTACGACCAAATCACAGCCTTTTAGGTCTTGATTGAATATGTATAGGGCGGTTTGAAGAGAAGTGGTTCCTAACTCATTCAAGCGTTGGGGAGTTAGGTTATTTACAAGGATAGCCTTGCTTTCCACCCTGTAAGGATTGGATGGATATTTGAAATAGAAGTTCTTTCTGCTCAGCACTTCCCATGTTCCGACCTCTACAACTTGCCAAGAGAGTTGCAAAGAGAATTATAGTCAGCTTTGAAACCGGTAGTTTCAGTATCAAAGATCAGAACTACAGCATTGTTACCGGAATACGCTTCTTGCCATCCGGCATAAACAGGCAATTCTACATTTTCCAGTGCGTCAGAGGGGAGTGGTAGACCTTCATCGCGTTTCTCTTCGTAATCTTTGTTTTTTGCTACAATCTCTTTGATTTTTTGCTGACGTTCTTTCATAGCAAGTCTATATTGTTTCTTTTTAGCGGATAAAATAGCTTTTGCTCCTGTTATATCGGGGTGTACTTCGCTTTCAGAATAATATACTGCTTTGGCATTATGGAAACAATTAGTCCATCGTTCCTTGCCTTCTGCGTCTTCATTCAAGACGTACCCGGTTTTGGCCCATTGTAGTTGTGTCAGTTCCATCGTTGATTTTTATTTAAAGGTTTAGGAAAAAGGGTTGTTTTTCTCCCTTTGATTGTTCTTTGGTTTGTATGGTTGTTTTAATATTGCAAAAATACAAATAAAATATCATGTTAGCAAATTTAATAACATGAAAATCAGATATTTATCAAAAAAAAGAAGGCCATTCTTGGCTTTTGCCTGAAACGGTCTTCTTCTTACTATCAATGATGATTTACTAAAAGAATACTTAGTCTAATGGGTTGAACTGGATGTTGTTTTTCTGATTTTCTGAGGGTAATACACGTCAACATCGTACATCTTTAAGATCCGGTAGATATTACTCTTGCCTCTATACCCAGTCTTCGTCATAATGTCTTTGATACTATACCCGGAACTATACATATTGATAACCAACATATAGCGTTTAAGTTTCTCCTCACTCTTGCTTTGTGAATAATCAGCTTCAAGATTGTCTATGCTCTTTTTCTTCTGAAGAAACATTTTACAAACAAGCAGTAGAACATCCTTTGTGTGAGTTTCTGGAAATAGTATATCCTGTGTATCGAGTTTGTCAGCCAATGATACAATTCTGATGTCTTGCGTAAAGCAATACTTCAGAAAAAATATCATATCGTGGTAATTGACAAAGGTGTTCGAAAAGGAATATATGATTGCTGTGTCACCTTCCTGAAGGATGTCGATAAACTCCGTCCATTTTTCTCTCCTGTTGTCAATATCAGATTCGATAAAAACAGGACAATTCATTTTTTTTAAAGAATCAATAATTACTTCTTTTTCCTCATTTCGTTGGGTTATATTCCCGTATGCGATATGTTTCATGATTGTGTTTTTATCTGCTGCAAAATTAACATTTAAAGTTCACTTAAACAAATAGATGTGTAATATTATATTTTGTTGGTTCTATTTATGATAATACTAAAACCAAAAACCCAAAAAAATAGGGGGAAAATATCAATTGAATAAGGGATTATGGTTATCTTTGACGCACAGTTTTACATAATCCTAATCTTATATGAAGAAAATTAAATTGTTTTTGAAGATTCGAAAATGCAAAGGGGGCATTGCTTCGTTTGCAATTCTGGTGCTGCCCGGACTCGTGGGTTGTGGCAAATCGGGTGAGTATTCCTTCGATAAGCCGGAGGATGCCATTGAGTGCTATCAATCCTTTCATTCAAAACTCAAAGAACTGAAAAGCTCAAACACGAGTGATTTTGGCAATATGCTGAAAAAGTGGAGAGAGGTAAACGATACGGTAAAGAAATTCCTTGCAAAGGATTCTGTCTTGGTGAAAGACATGGTTGTGGCCGGAAAGTACATAGCCATGAAGGATTCTGTAAAAAATCAAATGATACGGTTGACAGAAACCTGGCGTTACAATTATAATGACGTTATGCAGATTAAAGAGCAGACTTCTCCTTTTATAGACGATGAGACTCTGCTCGCTGCCGTTCGTGAATATGAACCTTTTTTCAGTTCCTTGAATACCGTACAGGTAAAGCCTTCCAACAAGAACAAAGTTCTGAAGCAATATCGGGACTTTCTGCATGAAGCAAAGATTCAGTTTTTCCAATAAAGACGATTTGCTGAAATTTATTCGGCATGAAGACTATTGCTTTAGAAGCTTTCTTTTACATCTTCACGAAATGGGTAACGATTCTCTTTCTGATATTACCTATATGACAGAAGATGTTTGCGCTAAGATTTTCTTGGCAGCATCCGTGCGAAAGATTAAAGCCCGTGACGCAATTGCAATTATGTCTATGAGAACAGCAAGAAGATTGTTGCAGAACTCTTTACGCTGTATCGACAATATAAATCATTTGCCGATGCAGAACTCTTTGCAGAGGAATGCTTATCTGTGGATGATTATCCAACCTTATATCAGTATTGATAATCTCACGATAGCTTCCTTGACAGAAGCGGAAAAAAGCAATCTCCGCGAAATATCTTCTCAGTTGTCAAAGTCCAAAAACTTCGCAAAGGCTTTTGATATAGAATTGCAATCGCTTAACTATTTGCTTCCTCAACAGTTCTTGAAATTGTATATTTTATCGTTTTAAATTTTTAGCATTATGTTACACAAAGAAATTAGAAAGTTCATGGCATTAGCTCCGCTTACATGGCCGACATTGATCGAGAAGGGGCAAATGGAAACAGACATTGCAGAAGATTCTGCGGTATTGTTCTTTGACCTCAATGAAGCATTCCCGGTAGGATATGTAATGGATGTGCTGGAGGATAACTGGGATCTGAAACTATTGTATCATGCGACCTTGGTAAAGATTCATCATGTTTGTTATTTTTCCAATCCGCGTGATGGGCATTTGATGTACAAGATCAATTTCCATACGAACAAAAATGAATATGTAGAAACTATTATTGTTACGTTATTTGATAGTATGGAACTTTGGGAAGAAGATTTGGAAACAGACATAAAAGCGCATCAGGAAGAGTTTGAAATTATTGCAGGAGTGGAAAGAAAGGATTTGTTGTCTATTTTTTGTAAGCTAAATTATGATGGATAATATTCTTGAAAATATTGCAATTATTATCAACTCGAACAGCAAACGATATGAAGCCCGGATTCCTAAAAATTTGCGCGAATATTGTGAAATAATCAATGGCCGAATCATTAAGGTGAGCAACCGGGTTCTTCGTATCGAATGTATTTTTGAAAAGAGAAAGAATAAGGTTTGGTATATCTTCGAAAGAGATATAGAAAAAGTAATTTGCAAGATTGCAAGACGCGACAAAGGCTTCTCCAAGAGGGTAGAAGAAGGTTCTCTCTCGGTTTACGATGTAGAGTGTATTATCAGACGTTGTACATTTAAAATTTTAAATTTGAAGATGACCTATTCAGACTCAGCACCGATTTTATGAATTTAATATTACTCATATTACTCATATTACTAAGAATTAGAAAAGCGTGTGCATTGAAGTTTTTTATTCCCTCTTTTAATATTGTATTACTTGTATGGGAAAAATCCATCTTACATAGAATGGTTCAACTTTTAAGTTCTCTCCTGGTAGATGTGAAGTCCCTTTTATGGGTTATATTTAGACCTGTTTCGAGGTTGTATGTGACTTGCATATATTCATGAGAGGTTAGAAAATTATTCATTCCTAATTAATTTCATTGACTATGGTTCTAAGCAATATTTTTTTGTTGATTCTGCTTGCAGCTCTTGTCGTAATCCCAAGGAAGTTATATGGCAAGCCCAAATCTCGTCATTTTTCTGTTCGGATGATGTATTCGGAAAAAGCCCGGCTTTTTGTAGCTTCCCTCTTGGGTGTCTCAATTTGTGTGTTTCACATGATCTATTACTCCATTTATCCATTGGAAAAAGGATTGCTCGTATCTTCTCTGTATGTATTCTTTTGTTTCATGTCAAAGAAAAATATGAAGTTCTTGATGTTTCTTGCTAAATCCGAATATCCAATCCTGCTACTGTCACCTTTGGCGATTGTCTTAGCTTTTATCCCTCATTTTTTCTCTTGTGCTGCAACTCTTGCCTTTATCGTAATCTTTGCCTGTTTCTTTCCATTCAAAACGAAAGAATGGAAACCTAATGAGCATTTGAATGCGCTTAATAAAGGTTTGATAGACGAAGCAATAAGCGAAGTTTTGGATGAAGACGAAGAACAAAAATTTAAAAAAGGGAACAAAAATAAACTCATTCAAGAAACAAACTAATTATGGAAACAATAACACCAACTTCGATAGATTCCACGATAACATGGATTGCTATGGGTAAAGATTTGATTAAATGCTTGAAGTCAAAAGGCAATCATCGTCTTTCGCGCTATGATGCTTTCTTGTGGATAATCGAAAATATTCAGAAAGGACAGCTCGCTTATGAAAAGTCAGGACACATGAACGCAAGGCCGGAATACAGGGTACATTCTTTGGAGCGACTTGCACAGGAATGGAATTGGTCGAAACCAACTGTCAGAGACTTCCTTCACGAACTCGTAAGTCTGTCAGCCATCACACTGCACAAAGAAGGAAACATCCTCATCTTTTCAGTTGGTAAAACTTCATGCGCAAACCTCGTACTATAGTTATGACCCCCTTATTTTCAGCTATGCAGCCAACTCATTCGATCGGTAGCGCAGCCCACCCAAGGCGAAGAGCTTGCTCCCCATCTGGAGTGATGGCAGAGCGGTCGCAAAAGGAGGTTTTCCAAATCTCTAAGCCTAATTAGAGGTTTTTGCAAAACCTCGATTAGGCTACCACTCTAAAGAGTTCCTTCGGGGAGCAAGCTCTGGTAGAAACAAAGGGAATTAGAAAATATAAATGATATGGCAGGAAGAAAACAAGTGATGGATATGAGATCCACAACCTCCGGCATCAGCCAAATGGAAAGCAATGAGCAGCAAAGAAATTGGTCGGACGAACAATGGAAGAACAAGGCCAAAGACAGCTTGGCCAACTATGATCCAACCCGGGCTTCACTCAACTTTGAAGTAACCAAAGGTGGGGTGGTGCAGCCTATTGATAAGTCCAAAAGTATTGCTCAAAAGATGGCAGAAAATTTGGCAGCACGAGGTATTAAGGACCCGAATGCAAACCCAAAAGCCGTAATGAAAAGACGAACTGTTGCGCAGTTCATTTTTGGTGGAAACCGCGAACGAATGCACGAATTGGCCTTTGGAGACCAAAGGGTGGATTTGACCAAAGGCGCAGATAATTCCGGAATTACTCGGCATAAGGATATTGAAGAATGGGCAAAGGATGTTTATGAATTTATGTCAAAAAAGTATGGTGAGGATAACATCATTGGCTTCTATGTACACTTGGATGAAATGAATCCACATATCCATTGTACCTTGGTTCCGGTGGATGCAGAAAAGAATCGAATTTCATGGACTTCAGTTTTCGGACAGAATATGAAAGAGGAATCTTTCAACATGACCAAACTTCATTCTGAACTGGAAAGACAAGTTAACAGAAAGTGGGGACTGGAACGTGGTAGCAACATGGCCGAGACTAAAGCTCGACACAGATCGACTGAAGAATACAAGCGTGACTTGGTAAGAGAGGTCACCAATCTTCAACAGACAAGACAGGAATTGATAAAGCAAATTCACCGTAACGAAATCAAGTTGAAAGGACTTTCAACCATGATTGAAAACCTTCAGAATAGGAAAGAAGACATCCAAAAGCAGATTGATTTGATTGCCAAACAGTTCGGTCAAGAAGGTGTTAACAATGAGGAATTGGGTAATAAAATGGCAGCTTTAAGAGAGGAAATGAAGAGGGTTGATGAAAAATTGGCCGAAAGGCATCAAATGTTGGAGAATACTAAGAAAGTCCTGCTTGAAGCCAATGAAAAATTGGAGGAGATGAAGAGGGAACACACGAATCTTGAAAAAGATATGGTAAAATCCGAAGAGAGTAAAATAGCTGATATTCAGAGAAATATGGTGGGTCAGTTTAACGGTATGATGCTTTCTGCAATGCGCCCTATATTGCCAACTTTAACACCTGAACAACGTGAAATATTGGAGGATAGTGATTTTGCCTTGCTTTTTGAAAAAAGTGCGGAGATTTTAAATTGTGCTGTAATGTTGGCAAGAGGATATATACAATTAGCTACTGATTATGCAGTGTCTTGCGGTGGTGGAGGGGGAGGTCCAACTTCTGGATGGGGACGTGATAAAGATGATGATGATGATAGATGGTGGAGGAAGTGTTTGGCTCACGCTACTGCAATGGTACGCCCTGCAAAAAGGAAGCGCAGTCGTGGTAGATAATATGATATTACTCAGTAATACTTATTATTTCATTCCCTTGTTTTTATTGTATTGAATCAAGAAATGTAATATCAGTAATACCTTATTTACAATATATATAGTATTGCTGATATTACTTATATATTGGCAGTAATTTGATATAAATCGACTTTGGGATAATTGATTTTTCAGGGGGTAAATTATGCGTAATTAAACATAGGGCATAAGTGTATTTAAGATATGGAATAGAAAGAATTTAGAACCGTAAGAATTAAGTAGAGAGAGGGATTTCATATTGCAAACATGATTGTGTTACATTTTCATAGTCTTTGGCAGGAGGAATAATTACACGGTCTGCTTACTGGCATTTAATTCATATTGAAGACTATAATAGATGATGGTATTAGGAATAATGGTTTGTATATTTTTACATATAAGAATCCATTTATTTCTATAACTTATTCAGAATAGTATTATCCTTAAAAATATAGACAGATATTTTTATCCTTTGTGTTAGCTTTCTATTATATTATTTCTTGCTAAATTTGTATGGAAGTTTTACTTGTCTGTATTGAACCAAAAAATTATAATATGACAGGAAGAAAACAAGTAATGGATATGAGATCCACAACCTCTGGCATCAGCCAAATGGAAAGCAATGACCAGCAGAGAAATTGGTCGGACGAACAATGGAAGAACAAGGCCAAAGACAGCTTGGCCAACTATGATCCAACCCGGGCTTCACTCAACTTTGAAGTAACCAAAGGTGGGGTGGTGCAGCCTATTGATAAGTCCAAAAGTATTGCTCAAAAGATGGCAGAAAATTTGGCAGCACGAGGTATTAAGGACCCGAATGCAAACCCAAAAGCCGTAATGAAAAGACGAACTGTTGCGCAGTTCATTTTTGGTGGAAACCACGCGAACGAATGCACGAATTGGCCTTTGGAGACCAAAGGGTGGATTTGACCAAAGGCGCAGATAATTCCGGGATAACACGCTGTAAATACATCGAAGAATGGGCTAAAGATATATATAGTTTCATGGCTAAAAAATATGGTGAAGAAAACATCATGAGCTTCTATGTTCACTTAGATGAAATGAACCCACATATCCATTGTACCTTGGTTCCGGTAGATGCAGAGAAGAATCAAATTTCATGGAGAACTGTTTTCGGACAGAATATGAAAGAGGAATCTTTTAACATGACTAAACTTCATTCTGAACTGGAAAGAGAGGTCAACAGAAAGTGGGGATTGAAACGTGGAAATAACACGGTCGAGACAAAAGCCAAGCATCGGTCATTGTATGAATACAAACTTGATTTAGTCAGAGAAGTTACACATCTTCTGCTGAAGAAGGATAAATTGGATAGAGAAATTCATGAAATGGAAGCAAGGATAAATGATCTTGAAAGCAGATTTGAGAACTTGCTTGACATTGAGAAGTAGAAGAAATTCAAACATAAAATCATGGTAACAGTAGAAGAAATTCAGGAAGCAATAAAGAACCGCAAACCTATATTTTATCCCAATAACAGGATTTCCTACGATGCGTACAAATTTCTTCGCAAAGTAACAAAAGCTGACAGGGATATATTGTTGTCGGAATTTCCACCTTTCGACCCCCAAAAGAGGCATTCGCTATTCATCGTTTTTACTTGCCCTTTGTGCGGAAAAGAGTTTGAAATTAGTTTTTCTAAAGCGAAGTTTATTTCTTTTATTCGAACTGATTTCAATTATCAAGATTTGTGCGAAACAAAATATCCACAACATACCGCCGGATGTGCAGAGTTTGAGAACTATATTAAAATGTACAAGCCCAAAGGAATTTCATTTTCTAAGTTCTATATGTGTCAGGAGTGTTGCGACTCTCTACAAGATGAGGAAGAACAGGTGTTTGAAGAGTTTTATAATGATCCTCTCTTTTGGGTAAATACGCATTCTCCCGAACAGTGTAGCTGGCAGTGGGATAAAATTGTCAACCTGTACGCATATCCGGAAGACTTCAGCAATAGGCCTGAAGGATGGAAATATTGTGGTGTGAAATATAAAGAAAGGTATAGTAATTTCAAGGTGGCTACTATGTATGAATCAAATTATCAAAATTGGAAAAACGTCCAAGATAGAACCATTATTCATAAAAAGGATTCAACTGCCCAGGAGATTATACAACAAATCATTGAGAACAAATCTTTTGAGAAGAAAAGAACACAAGGTTTTAGTAGAACACTTGAATTGGCTAAAAAACTCCTTGATGGCATTATCAATGATGTAGAACTAAAAAGCCTGTTAGATTACGTTGCTATAGAAAGTGCCTATATATTAAAAATTTCACGGAAACAGCTTTTCCCAACAAAGGTATTTAATTTCGGAAAATACAAAGGATATAATATACATGAAGTAATAGATGCTGATAGAGATTATATTACATGGGCTTTGACTAATTTGGATAATTTCATGCTTGATGAAGAAGCCATGAAACACTATCGAGGTGAAGCATGGGAAATGTCAAGCGAAAAAAGTGATAGTCATGAAGCATTGGAAACTGTTGATACACAAAAACATAATTCAAAAGTGGAAGAAGTTGATGATTGTCCTTTTTAAAGGATTCTGATTTTACTTTATTCAGTATCTAACTTTGTGGAAGTTTTTGAACAAATAACAATAAAACGAATACGATGCGGAATTTACAAACACATTCACGACCTCTTCATAGATTTCGTAAATGTGTATGTAACGCTATACATGGACTATAACGATTCAAGTAAAGACATAGACTGCTCAATAGTCTTGCAAGTTACACCTTTCCCGGCCTTGTAATCTTCCCTTGCCTTGGCAATCTTCTCTCTGAACTCTTCACTGATTGTGTAATCTTCCTTGTGAACCGGAACAAGCATATAGGACTTTTTGATACCTCTGTGAATAATAATATCCTCACCAGCATCAACCTTATCCAAAATCAAAGCCTGCTTTTCCCTAAATTCTCTTGTTGTGTAGTTGAATGTTGCCATAAATCTATTGTTTTTAGGTTCGGTGCAAAGATAGTGAACTACCGCTAAATCTTTAGTTTAACGGTAGTTCACCTCATACATTGCATTCTACTTCTATACGATTCAAGAAGTCATCCAATGATTCACCCTTTCCCATTTTAAAAGTCCGTCCGGCCTTGATATCCTCAATTCCTCTCTGGATTGCCATTAATTCCTCTCGGGAAGGAAAGTCCTCTTCCGTAGCCGCATACACAACGATAGGAGCAGCATTCCGGCGAGAAACAAAAATAGTTTCCTTTTCCGCCATTTCGAAGTATTTCTTCTGATTGGCACGAAATTCACGTGTTGTAACTATCTGCATAACAATTTATATATTTGGTTTACAGCGCAAATATGTCCTTGCACTTCTTGAACAGGTTTGGGCTTGACTTTTCCATTTGGAGATTACCTTATCCGACCTTTTTGAAACTATTATGGTGTATGTCATAAAGCTTCAAAATAAGCGTCAATATCCTCATGGCTTCTAAGTGTGGTACAATTTCCAGCCTTGATTTCTGCCATTGCCTCTTCTATCCTCGCTTGCAGCTCCGGGGTAAGTATGAGGTCTTCCCTGCCTACATTGACAAGTACGTAAATCTCGTTCTTTCTGCGAATAAGAACCGGTTCTCCGTTGCTCGCTCTGGTAAATGAAGCCGCAAGATTATTGCGGTATTCTCTAACTGATAATGCTTTCATAATCACAACTTTTAATTTTGCTGCAAAGATAATTCTTTTTCAGCACAATAGTAAATTTACGTACACATTTGTGTACACGCACGAAAAACTCTTCAAAAACCGCGCACCCCCTCCGAGGGGGCTGTCCGCCATCGCATGGGCAAAACGGTCTATCTTTATGAGGTTCACACCATACCAGCGGCACTTGTATTTAAGCAGGATGCGTCCCCTACGGATTGTGCAAGATGGTGGTTGCGCTGAACGGACAAAGTCAGGTGTCGAAATGATTTCAAAGCTCATCGAGAAGGTCTTCTATGGTTCTACTTGGAAGTTCACCTTCTTCAATCAGCTTCACCTGTTGCAATCCCTTGCAAATGCGCGTGGTCAAACTGTCCTCTTCGGATATGGTATTGTCAGTTTTGTATCGCTTCAAGTCTTCACTACAAGATTTGATGAAATTTTCAAAGCTGCTCATATCAACTTTCTTCAAGTTTTTGTCTGCACGAGCTTCTGCAATAGCCTCCTTTGTTTCCTCGTTCGGCTCTGTGTATCTCTCTTCTCTGTATATTATTTCAACATCATCTCCGTCTTTTACATCTGGGTTTGTTGCTGCTGGAGGTATTTTATCTTCACTTCCGGAGATAATCTCGATTTCATCTTCTTTTATTATATCCCAGTCTCTTAACGCCTGTTCGGGTGATTGACCGCAGCCAATTGCATATTTGATTTCGGTTGTTAAGCCGTACATTGCTGCAATTTGCAAAGCTTCTTCTCTTGTTAATTCACTCATCTCGTTATTTATTTATTGGGGTGCAAAGGTATATAATAAAGGGAATAGAACAATATAGAGAAGATTCTTTTAAAGGATTTACTACTGTAAAGCCAGAGAAAAGAAGCCTTTTTTGAACGACTTCTAATCTCTGACCATTGAAAAGGTTTATGAAAATGAAGTGAGTGTCGTTCTATTTTCTTTAATATAACAGAGGAATTTCAAATGATTTTACAACAATTTCAGCCTTTTTGTCGAGAATGAACCAGTATTCCGAACGGTAGGGGAACCCTTTGGGTGATTTTGTTTCAAAGGTGATTTTTACTTTCCATCCATTGAATGGTTTTTGTACATTCTCATGTTTTTTATTGAGGTCATCAATTTCTCCGTATGCACAGAGAAGTCGAAGCGTATTCATTGCATCCACCTGACGATTTACCTTTTCACTCATCTCAGCATCAAATTCATCCACATCTTGGAAATAGTCAGTTTCTTCGAAAAATTGATTGGTGTATTTCAACAAACGCTTGGAAAGTTCGTCTTTTTCCTTTGGTGTGATGAAATTCAATCCATAAAACATCTCAGGCTTACTGATTTTCGTGATCTTGATAGAATCAGAAGTAAGGCTGTATAAAGCTTTTTCTGCAACTTTTGTAGCGCGTTTGTCCGGACTTTCACTGCAGCTGAAAAAAAAGAATCAGACTGCAGCAAAAGACCGAAACAAGAGAAATTACCATGTATTTCATTCCGAACTTAATCATTAGTGAGTTGTGAGTAGAATAATAGTAGTTCTATTGGCTTCAGCAGGAGCGTATGTGCTGATACCACCCAAATTCGCACCTCTCATGTTATCCATAGAAACCCCATATTCTTTCAATTTCTTGGCTATGTAGTTTCCACGTTTGGCTGCAAGCTTTTTATTGTAAGCAGCCTTACCGGTATAACTGTCTGCTGCAGCAGAAATATGTACAATCAAATTCTGTTCTTTGGCGATATTTGCAATTTCTTTCAAGTTAGAAAGTTGGGTCTTATCAACCAGGTTTGCAGTGTTGATTTTGAAATAGAAGTGGATGGGTACTCCTACAGCAATGATGGTCTGATTATTATCGGCTATTGAATCTTGCATGGATTCATTGCTAAGTCTTTCACGAAGCGCATTCAGACCGCTATAGTTATTACTTCCATCAGAAACAATGGTTGTGTTCAACCCATTACCATTGTTGGCTTGGTCTTGATAAGCATAGTGATCCAACAAGTAATTATTTTGGTTGATATATGGTTCTGCATCAATGATTCTTTTCCAACCGCGTTTACCAAGTGTGTAGGAAATGCCAACTGATACATTCAACATATTATCACCAATCTTTCCAGATGTTCCTACACAGTCAAAGTGACGCATGGTTGAAATACCGCTAACTTCACCGATAAGGTGCAGTCTGTCAAAAAGCCTATATCGTAATTCAACGCCGTAATTCAGCGCAAAGGGCTTATTATCTGTTGATGTTCCGTCTGCTTGTAAATAACCGGGAGTAGCAGAACTGTTATTGATAAAGCCAAAACCAATAAAGGGAATTACATCGAATTTGGAGATACCATACTCATTAGGTTGGAGGTTTGAGGTAAGGTTAATCATCAAATCTGCATGGATATGATAATATTTCATCTTATCCAAGTTGGCATTTTTGAATTTGAGACCTTGATAACCTAATCTCGTGCCGACTGCCGGAGTAAACCATTTGCCGAAGCCAATATTTAAAGTGGGCATAATTCTGTCGAACAGATCTCCACAGCCAACCGGTTTACCGACAAAGGCAGAAGCTCCACCTTTTACTTCAAGAAACCAATTACTTGCCCAACCTCCTGTTGAAACTACATCATTCAGATAGGTCGGTTTCAATGGGGCTGTCAGGCGTTTCATTTCTTTGTCATCATCAATATGACATTCTTTGTAACAGGCTTCAGCTCTCATTGCTGTCATTGAGCATAACAGCAAGGATGCTAATAAAAAATTTCTTTTCATTATTATCTTCTTATTTTGTGATGATTTGTTTGTCTTGACATAACTGTTACGCTTTGTTCTTCGTGAACCTTTGATGAAGATTCTGATTTGCATACTGTTCCGGATTCCGGAATTTCTCTGCCCATCGTTTGCGAATCTCGTTTTCTCTGGTCAAGATGTTGAACTCCGCTGCGGTTTGACGTAAATTGTTTTTTTGTTTGACACTCAACCACTCGTGAGAGTTTTGCAGCTTCTCCGAGCGTGAGGCAATCAACTTTTGAAGCGATTCCATATTTCTGAAGTTCTTTATCGGTTATACCTAAATTCAGTAGTTTCTCCTTATATTTAATATCAATCCTTATGTCAGACAACTTACTATAACTTCCATGTCCTAACGTGCTGATCAAGACAACATGACCACCCTTACTTTCTACATAATCTCTCAGGTCTCTAAGTTCAGCACCCGAAGTAATGAAATCATCCAAAAGTATATAATCAGTACCTTGGTTGATATTACCTTCGTAACGCATCCTTTTACAAATCCGAGATATATCTGATGCTCCTGTATGAGAAACATTGGTTATTCCGACTACATTATGTTCGACTTGCATTCCTGCTGCTTCAAACATAGCTGCGTATGCTGCAGGGATCATATTGATACCATCACCTTTCATGCGATGATTGTATATAATGTGAGCATTGGGGTATGTTTGCACAATATGGTGAACCTTTTCATCCTTAACCATGTCATTCACAAGACTAAGTGCTGCTTCAAAATCTCCTTTTTTTGCAGCTTCAAAAGCAGGGTGCTTTCTTGCAGCAGTAGTACTGGTATGATTTATGATGGCAGGAAAATCCTCTGGCCAGGAATTCCCTTGTGGCATAGAGTCTTTTTGATGTAAAATATAGAGAGCTGTATTGTAGTCTACTTGTACAGGGGTATTGCCAAAGTACATATAAGCAATATTATCTTCAGCAAAAGTAAATAAAACTTCTGAATTAGAACCAAATTTACTATCTTCGAAATCGCTGATGCTCAGTTTCCTGAGCATTTTCCTCTATTTTTCGCTTGTGTTGATATTTTCTTCCTCTTTTTCTTCCTGCTTTGGTTTGTCTATAATTTTATTTTCGTTAGCGATAAACAATGCAGAATCCTTCTTATTTTGTTCCCTTATATCTGAAAAATCAGCATTTACGCCATCTCGTTTCAATCGGTTGTCGATAGATTCCACACGTGTTGAAATATAGTTGGCAGAACGCTTTACATCAAACAGTGTTGTTTTGATGTATGAAGGATCTTGTTTGAGATTGGAGAGCCATGATTTCAGATACCTTGCGCTATCATCTTTCAAATTCTTTTCCATGCCGTATCTCGTAGAGAGTAGGGCAGCTGTCAATTCTGCTACCAATTCTTCACGAGCATAGGAGGGAGAACCGAAATGATCTCCAGAGGCAAAACGGTTTAATCTGTTTTGCGCTCCGGAAGCATGGCTCATTTCATGGAACAGTGTTCCGTAAAAAGCTTCACCATTTTTGAATTGTTCTTTCAACGGAACTACAATCGTATCTTTGTTAGAGTCGTAGTAAGCTCTATCCTGTTGGGTAGGCTTAATGGGACAAACATATAGATCGTTCTTAATCATTGTATCAACGGCAGGAATTTCCATAGTTTCCTTTTCGTTGTTGTGTTGGACCTCTTCGTATTCTTGGTTGAACTTGGCATATAACTCGGGTCGTGCTTCTTTGATATTCGTCTGGTCTATGTTGAAAACATTGTAGACTTGAAGCTTTGGATATACACTATAATTCAATTTTTCGTCATCCGGGAGATTTTTGTAGTCATCATACTTAATCTTATCATGGGTCTCTTTATGGACTACCGTAAAGGAAGTAAACATGACCGGTGTGCTTTTTTCTCCTTTGGTAACTGTAACGAAAGGGAGTTTGTTGCCTTCCTTGTCAACAAGTGGCTTTCTATTATCATCAAAGTTAAGACTGGAAATTCTCTCAAACGTGGCAAAACGGTTGGAGTTCCAACCTTTGTTTTCCTGTTGAAACATGAGAATCAGCGCATTCATACCGTTATATTCCCGGCCTGATAGATTTTTGGGCCATTGAAGTGCGTTTTTCGTAAACCAAGGCTTTTGCCAGTTAGATGACACACTTTCAATCTTTTTAATCATCAAATCGGCAAATACATCCAATGCTCTATCTTCAGCAGATGGGCCGTTGTTTTTATACTGATACTTAGCCATTTCTTTGTTTTATTTTTGTTGTTCGGTTTTTTGATATTCTGAGATTTCCTTGACGATAGAGGATATGCGGATATTGCCATCATAGGAGGAAATAGTCAAGTCTCCAATAATACTTAATGTGGCTTTGGGTTTCATGAAGTCCGGCTTAATGGTGTCGATGGAAGCACCTTTTTCCGGGAAACGCATAAAGTTTACCCATGTACTGAAGAACTCCTCTCCATGCTTTTCTGAGGAATAAGCTGAGAAGATGAGATAGGGATTGCCGTTCTTATCATTTTTCTCTTCATAGATATTATCGTTTTTCAAACGACCTCTGAAAATGAGGGAACCGGAAATAGCATCTACGCTTTGAAGTTGTTGAACTTCATATTTTTCTGCGTTCAGATAGAAAGAAAAGTCTTCTTTCTTGTGAATATCCATTTCTCCCGAAACAACCACTTGTTTGCCAATAGTGAGAATCGAAAGATCTTCTTGTTTGCCATTGTACATGGCAACAAATATATTCACTTCCTTTTGGCTGATTTTGGGATCTGACAACCGCACCGTGAGGATGAATGAAAGGTAAGACTTGTGATTTTTGTCAGTTCTTACCACGGCTTCTTTGGTAATTGTACCAGTGATGTTTACTTTTGCGCGTATCATATCTTGTAGTTTAAAGGGTTATTATTTGCGTTGAAGTGTTTGTTCTTGCGTTTGTTGCTGAGATTCTATCTGTTCGTATGTGTTGGACGCTTGTTTGGAGAAGGTGATGGAATACACTATATTTGTAATCTTCTGCTTCTTCATAGTATCATCGCTGTCACTGTTGAGAATACCGGCAATTTTATTTTGTTCGTTCTTGGTTAGTTCGTGGGATATTTCCTGTTTTCCGTCATTGACGGTGAGTATAGGTTTCCCATTGGCATTGATACTGATTGAGGCACTTTTAAAGTTGGGAGTGAAGCTACTGATGTCAACTTTCTTGTTGAATACCGCATCACTGACTGCCTGAAGTTTTTCCTCGTTGCTTTTGTCTTTATCCAATTTCATGGATAACATAAGCAGCATCATTAAAAACTGGAAAAGTCCTCCGAACAAGCCTTCTCTCTGGGCATTGTCTAATTGGGCATCCTCAGAAGAAAGCAGCTTTTGCATCCAACTCTCAGGATTTGTTTCTCCTTGCTGGTTTTGAAGGACAGATTTTGGATCTTGGCCACCGGCTGCATATTGGCCGAGTAAATTTTTGCCATTATACAAGGCTTCTTTGTTCAAGTTGCCTTTTTGATTGATTTCTGCCAAATAAGCTGCAGGGTTGACCCAAGTCTTTTTGTTGTCTGCCGATATATTGATTACACCCAAATGTAAGTGTTCACCTGTAACTCGTGTACCAGTTGCACCTGATACACCCAATTTTTGACCGGCATTTACCGTATCACCCTTTTGTACGTTGATTTGGGATAGGTGCATATATTGCACATGGGTCTTACTACCGTCATCACGGACGTATTCGACAGTAACCGTTTTTCCTCCACCGGTATCAGTTCTATTGTCTACACCGATTACTTTACCATTATTTTCAGTAGCCAATAAATCATCTTTGCGTGTCCTAATATCTATTCCGTGATGGATCTGCTTTTGTGATTTATTGATAGGGTCAACTCTTTCGCCATAAGGAGAAGTGATAAACAAAGATGCTTCGCGAGCTACCGGCATACTGTATTGACCTTGTGGAAGGTTCATACCTGTACTTTTTACAGCTACGGTGTTGGCCGTGTTGGTGGTTTTCGCGTTTGAATTATCGGAAGATAAGGGATTTGATTCAACACCAAACTTTTTGCCTTGGGCTTTCATTTCTTGCATCACTTGTTGGTCATATTTGTGTAAATCGTTGCTTTCAATGACACTGACAATGGTTGATACATAATTGGAAGCAGTAGCATAACCACCTTTTTTGATGGCGTTGGCCCATCCTTTATAATCTTCCGGAGAAAGACTTGCTGTATATTTTTGATAGCGATTAGCAGTCAGAACCTTAGAATGGTCTTCATAACTTTGACCGACATTATCATATTTCTTGAATTTTTCGTTAGGTCGATCATCGTTAGCCAGTACATAGTTGCCATTATAAGTGCCTTTTACTCCGAAATGATTATTAGCGGTTTGTGCCAGAGTACTTTTACCGGATGCAGATTCTATGATTCCCTGTGCAAGTGTTACAGAGGCAGGAATGCCATATCTGCGCATTTGCTCCATGGCATATCCTGCATATTGTTCAATATATTGTTGTCTTGATGAATTTACTCCCATTTATCTGTGCATTGATGGACGTGATACAATAGACTCTTTTTGTTCCTGCTCTTTAGGTGGATCTTGACGAGATGGTTTGGGTATTTTTTGTTCTTCCTCGTTGGGGGTGCAAATAGCTACTCTTGAACCACTTCTTATCAGTTTTGGCAAATTTCCGTCTAAGGAACTGGCAGGAAAACTGGCACTCCTGAGAGGAGTTTTCTCGTTTTCATAATGATTCTTCTCCGTCTTTATTTCCAGATCAAGTTTTTTTGAAAGTGTGACAGCATCATCAGAATATGCTATATAATAGTTCCCTTTGCGAAACAGTAGAAGCGCGTCAGAATAATTCTTCTTCAAAGCCTTATATTGCTCCATAATGGGAGGAATGTTCTTTTCTGCAGTATCATGAGAAACTTCTGACTGTTTACTTTGCTCTTTTGTTGCAGTCTGCTCTACTTCTTGGGCTTGTTTTGTTCCCTCTTTTTTAATGTTGTTGAGAGTTTCAGCGTAAAGGCTCGCTGCCAGTGCTACTTTATAAGCTGAGCGATTATCTGTCAACCAAAATCTTTGATAAAGAGATTTGTTTAGCTCAATGGGCTGCAATGCTTTTCCGTCAACATACGCGATGATCATGTTTTTTTGGTCTTTGGTTCTAAAGACGTTAACCCTGTCAATTTTTTCAATGTTTTCCTGCGTAGCTCCGGTATTAAATATGTCCACCTTCAATTCGGGATGTTGAAGGGAAAGACCATAATATTTTTGAGCAAGTTCAGTTCTAATGCTAACTCCTTCTTCCTTGTTCGGATTCTTCAAGGAATCAAAGTACATACTTATATCCTGCTTTGAAGGATGAATGGCAAAAGGCTTTTGCTCATTTGGTCGGGCAACCAAAGTCCATTTTTCATTATCATCTTTGAGAATGGTAATCTGCTCAAAAGAAACAAGCTTTTGAAACCTGATTTTCTTGCATATTTCTCTGAGCTTGTTCCTGAGAATTTACATTGAGTAATTCCACTGTTTCTCGCTCATTGATTTTGATTTTTTCTCCCTTCTCTGCTTTTTTCATCATGCCGACAGCACGATTGATGTCGCGGAAAAGGTTTTCCGTATAATTGGGCGTTTCTTTGATATGTTTGATGATAGATGGTACATTCTCAATCGTTGTTTTCTTCAATTTAGAAGGCAAACCAAATTCAAGAAGTTTGTGTGCTGAAACTAAATCTTCTACCAAACTCTCACGCGCCTGTTTCTCTTTGTCAGAAGACATTGTTCCTTCTCTGTTCAAACGCTGTGGTACACCAGTAGCACGAACAATTTCACGAGTTACGGCCTGTACATATTCCGGGTATGTGTCAAATTCCTTCTGAGCCGGAATATGAATCAGGTCTCTGTTTGCATCATAATGAGCTACACCTATACCATCTCTGCGTATAGGCAGGAGGTTTTCCCTCATTTTTTGAATGTATTTATTGATGTCTATGCGTAGCTCTTTCTCATCATGCGGTGCAGTCTGCCCGGTATCATTGATATGCGTCTTATATGAATCCTTGTGAACAAAGGGAAGGGTAGTTTGGTCAAGGTTGAAAAGTGTAAATACATTTTCTTTAGGATTGACTCTGTATCGTCCTTTATCCTCCTCAGATAATTTGTTGAAACTATCCTTGGTAATCTTGTTTTCCGGGTTCGCAATTTCAACATATTCATTGAGATTGCTCCAAATGAAAGGAACTCCTTTTTGTCCTCTTCGAATAGCTGCATTATTGGCTTGGAGATTTTGAAAGGTCGTATAGGCGTTTGACTTGAAATTTCCATTGTCACTGTGCATAGCCATCATGAGAGAGTTTACAGGTGTAATTTGCAACTCTTTGTTATAGAAGTGAGGTTGCTGCTTATAATTGGTGTTTAGAAACAAACCATTTTCTTTTGCAGCTCTTTCTAAGGCTTCTATGAGGACTTCTTTCTGTCTTTCAAGCCCGGTTTTTTTGATATATTCTGTTTCCATTATATTTTATTTTTATTACCTGAGACCTTTGCTTTGCTCACGAACCTGATTGCTTTCATATTTTTCTGAAGCTTGTAGAGATTGCGATTCAGAAACAGCGAGTTGGTCTGCTCTATTCAAAATCCTATTGGCCAAAGTATTCAATGGCAAGGCTCCTTTATGGTAAGCATCAACTACGGTAGGGGGGAGGGTCACTATTCTGGGAACATTGTCAATATCTACCAGTAATACATTCCCCTCTAATTGCGGATTTTTCAACCTTTGATTGAGAGGTTCATCTGCGTACTGCTTATAGTTAACTGATGAATTTTCTTCCTTTTGTAGACCATTTTTTTCTAATACATATTGGGTCGACTTATTCAGCAAGTTGGTGGCTCCGAGCAACAGTAATGGTATCTTCAACATCGGATTTTTGGAAAAGATACCACACATTATCAAAGCAAAGGGTAATATAGTTCCTGATGTTAATCCTTCATTCTTTGTCTGGCCGGTAAAAAGACGTATAAGCATCTCAGGTAGGTTCGCAAGCGACAAACCCAAATTCTTCATTGTATCAACGCTGCCTTTAAAACCTACTTCGCTAATCATGTTGTTCCAACCCGAGTAATCACCGGATGGAGTATTACTTTGCTGATTCTCGTTGTTTGTACTATTTGCAGTATTAGCATCATTTGTACTGTTTGAAGTCCTATATGCTTCATCGCTTTCGGCTTCATCTATATGGTCATATGCTACCGGTGAAACGACTTTCTGTTATTGGCTTCAGCTTTAGCTGCTTTGGCAAATGCTTCATATTGCAAAGCTCTTGCAGTTGCTTCATCAATCGACATTTGTGAATCTTTGCCTGATGCCTTAACCGTAGACTGGCCATTGAGAGCAGCTTTCTGGATTTTGTCACGATACATCTTGGCATTACCACTGGCCCATTGTGTAGCCATGTGAAGTTGCTTTTCTGTTGCTTGGGATATATCTTTAAATCCCATCTTTTCCATCATCCATTGAGGATGATTCATTCGATTGGTTATTTCATCTTCCAATAATCTCTGAAATGATTCATATCGTTTGGCTTGAAGGGTTGCTTCAGTCAAAGATATATAATTGGATTTACCAGAGGCTTTTACTGCTCTCTTCCCTTCTGAAACAGTTGCATGAATTTTATTTCTATAGCTTAGAGCATTCTGATAAGCCCATTCATGAGCCTTCATTAGTTCCTCGTTTGAAGCTTCAGAAATATTGCTGATACCCATTTGTTTCATCATCCATGAGGGAATGGAAACTTCTTTTTTATTGGCAACAGCAATTTCTTTATTTGCCTGTTTCTTTTTTTCTTCTAAATATTGTTCCTGTTGGGCTTGGCTATGATCCATAGAATTTGCTGTTGTACTTAATAATGTCTGACCGATAAAAGAGGCGATTGTTCCTTGTCCCATGGTTACAACTGCATTGGAAACAAAAGCAGAAACTTCACCGGCCAACTTTTCTAAAGATGAGGGATTATACTCTTTTTCGGCTTCTTGCTTGATATGGCCTTCAAGTGAAGTTCTTGTAGCAGAAAGCGTTGCACTGAATACGTTGCCTTCTTGAATTTTCTTAATGATGTAATCTGTTGTGGATTTGGGCATCTTTTGCTTGACCAAATAGTCAATCATTTGTTGCTCAATCTCCGGAGTCACCTTTATCCCCTTTTGCTTAATAATATCTTATTTACGGTCTTTAAATAATCGTCAGCTGTTTTGCTGTTCCATTCTCCGATGGTATATATTAAGTTGTTATGACTGGCTATTGCTGTCATGCCACCGTCAGGTCCGATACCTCCCAACATATTTGCGTGCCAAGAAGACTGATGTTTGATCATTTCCTGCCTCTTGGCTTCTTCCAGATCATGCTGTACTTTCTTCATAACAGGTAGTACAGCACTGTTAAATATATCTTTGTTTGATGACATGATTAAGTATAGGTTTGTTTTAATTGTTGGATAACTTGTTCTCGTGTTTGAGCAAGGGCTGCGTGAAGAATCTGCATTTGCTGGGGATAATATTCTTCAAGCCATTCGTCCTTTTTTATATTGTCCTGAATGAATTTAATGGCAAGTTCTCTGGTGATTTCTATTGCTCTCTCACCTTTTGCTTTGCCATTAAACCACGCCTTCGTCCACCACACAATACCATCTTTGTCAGGATATACACTTACGGTTCTTTCTATATCGAAACTTTGAATGTCGATGTCAAATTCCGCAAGAGGGTCTATTACACCTTGACTTTCTACTGCCCTGTCAGTAGCTTTTTTTTTTCTGCTTCTGTCATGGAGGAAAGGAATACGCCTTGCATAAGAGCCAGGTAATTGAGAAAGTCTTGAATAAGCAATGTCTGAATCCTTCCTATCAGGCCAAAGCTGCGTTCTCCTAAGCCTAATGGATTCAGCATACTTGGTATATGTTCGTAGTAAGCACCTAAGCGTGAACCTTCTTGTATAATATCTCGTAGCGTATTTTCTGTAGCTTTAGGTACCTGATAGCGGTTGAAGAGCATATCCTTCATGTAGGACCCAAAGAATCTGTTATACATCTGGTCCAATTCTTTTTCATGATTATCATAAGGCGTATGCACATCAAAATCAAGAGTGGCAATCTCCGGATTATTTCCGCTCATCTGTTTTTGGCTTTCCATGACGAGGTTATCGCGTACCATAGTTAAAAATTCAAGGGGATTGATTTCCTTACCATTGAATCTAACTTCCATGTGTAAATAATCGTCACAGACAGCAACATTGTCTTCGGCCTTCACATTTTGGCCAAAATTGCAGATTGATTCTTTGATATGGTAGTAGGTAACTTCATAGGCAGCTTTACTTTGTGGCTGATAATTACGGTATATAATAGTGATGTTGAATCCTTTTTGAATATCACTGGAAACACCCGAAACTATACCTGTTGCGAGAGCTTTAAGCCATGTGTTTGGACGCACTTTAAAGTCAATACCATGATTGAAGTCATTTTCACTACCGCCATATTCCTTGATTATTTCAAGGGGTTCTGATTCTGTAAGTTCAAAAGGCATTGCGTAACCACTTGGACTTTGTAGATTCATATTTTGATTATCCATATTCAGAAATTCTTTCGTTATGTATTAAATGTCTATTTTTTTACTTTCCGAAGGTTTTAATATAGGTTGATCGCCAGGCTTGGTAACGGGTCTAAATTCAAAATCAGGCGGTAGTTGCAAATCACCACCGGGATTTATAATAATAACATCTCCGGGTTTTGTTGGGAATTGAGGATCGGGTTTCCAACTTGGATGATTCATCGGTGGAATATCTGTAATAATATCATCATAATTGTCTCCACCGACTTGGCTGCCGGTTCCTCCGTCCCCCCAGTTCCTTGATTACCGGCTATCAGTCCTGATTCTTTGTACGCGAAGAACTGAGGAAGACTTATTGACATAGCTACCATAGTAAAACAGGAACCGGCATAGGTAAGAATCTTTTTCCTGGTATGAGGGTCGTTATTTTGTATGGCATAATAGATGGAGAATGCTCCAACAATGCCGATAATACAAGCTATAACATATCCTAATGATTGAACAGCAGGGGTGTACTTATAAATAGAATCTCCTGCTATACCTATTCCATTGGTAATGCCATCGGCAAAAGCCAAAGTCGGGCTTAGAACTAACAAAAGGGTAATTACTTTTTTCATAATCTTTTAAATCTTATCTGCGCATAGCTGTTTGTTGTTGATTTTCTTGGGTATTTCCTTGTTGCATGGTTTGAGCCGTTGCTTGTTCTTTTTGCTTAGCTTCTGACGTACTGTTGAGAATAAACATAGCCATCAACGCTCCTCCTATTTTTCCGAGGATTCCGCTTCGGCTAAACATCATGTAACTGGCTGCAATCAAACCAAAAATGCCTAAACCTGATATTTTACCAAGGCCAACATTATTGAACATATTTGAAATAGCACCAACTCCACTTCCTATCATATTGACAAGACCAGACATCATATTACCGATTCCACCTAAAAAATCTTTGGTGGCATTGGTTGAATCTGCAACTCCATTCACTACGGATTGCGTAGTTTCCTTAACTTGTTCTACCGTATTTTCACCAGTGTAGCCATTCACGACATCATGGGCAAAACCTCCGGCACCATCCGTTGCGTCCCGGAAGGTCTTGCCAACACTTGTTCCTATAGAATCATCAGTGCCGATATTTTTCCACCCGGCATAGCTCGCAACTGCTGCCACAGCGGAGGTTTTTGGGTTCTTTATGACAAATTCAGCACCCACTTTACACCGCCTTGAATAGCCTTTGCTGTAGTTGCTGCTACAACACTCGTAATTTGGGATGTAGCTTTTGCTCCTAATTTTAATAATTGGGGAACAACTCTAGTTAATAATGATAACCACGCCATATTTTTGTTATTTGTTTTTTTGATTTCACACTCTTTGCATTGAGATTCCAAGACTTTAAACAATCTTTTGCGATTTGTGCCTTGTCTCTGTTATGCGGTTTTGTTCCTTGAACTATCTCATTCCAAACAAGCCCCATATTGGTGTATTTGACAAGTTTGATAAGTAAGAACAATTTGTTATTGACTTGCTTTAGTTTCGGACGAATGCTAAGAACCAGTTTAAGTCTGTCCTCTTCATTCATTTTTTGTGTAATGCAATCTTTAATAATCTTCACAACACCAACACAGGTGTTACCCAAATCGACATAGATGTCGTTGCGTTTATTGTGTAAAGCTACTGCAATGGCATTAACCGGTGTATCTCCTATTTGACGTGTCAAGTCTCCCATGTTATCACATAGCGTATGAATCTCATAATAAAAGCCGTATGCTTGGGCTGCGTAGGCTATGATATTTCTAAAATCATTAAGATAATCATCAAATTCTTTCAAGCAATTATTTACGGATTCAACTTCGCTTTGTAGCCATACATGTCCCTCGGTTTGAGCTGACATTGCTGCCATCTGTTTGGAATACTGCTTTGTTGATGTATTGGTAAAACGAATGATCATTCCGGTTAAAACCGGGTCTATCTGAGCGTATGATTTTTGACTGGCAAGACAAAAGGATAGCATCAGTAATAATATATAAAAGTATCGTTTCATCTTATTTGGCATATATGGCAACTTCTTTAGCGCATCTTTTCCAATGTGAAAGACTTTGTTCAGCTAATTCTCCTTTTCTCCTGTCTACCATTCCTGCTGTGGCTCTATACCAGACATCAGCCATCGTATAATGACGAATGCTTAGGTACAATTGGTAAAGACGTGCAGATAGTGATGACAAACGGTCTTCCAGTTCCCATAGAGATTTTGAACGTTCGGCACCTGTTAGCATATTTGTCTTACCACCTTTAGCAATTGCGTTTTTCAGCAAATTACCTACGCTGACAAATTCCAATAGGGTTTCCATGTAAAGGTTATTCATGCTTAGCGTAGCAACAATCCCTTGTGGATTGTTAGATGCTGCTTTGCGCAGTTTGCTTAATGTCAGTAGTATTCTCATTCCACTGTCATAGATGTGAGTGGCAGCTTTGAGGGAAGAGGCGAAATTCGTAGCGGTTTTTAAATACTTATTGTATTGTTGTTCCCACTTTCTCATTTTCGAAAATTCCGCAGCCATTGCATTCTGTATGACACCTGTCTTGGTTTGATGCTTAATTTCGCTTCTGACTGTTTCGTTAATCTGTTGATTACCTTTAGCTAAAAGGGTTTGTTCACCTACATTAGAAACTACTCCATAGAACCCATAAAAAGATTGAGCATTTGCTCTGGTAGTCATGACGAACAAGAGAATAAGTGCCAATAGTGAAACAATCAGCCATTGACGCTTATTCTGTCTATTCTGAAAAAGGGATGAAGGATAATCCTCCATTCCCTTATTTTTATTGGTTATTCGTGAACTCATATATATTACGCCGTTTTTTATTGTATTCGACTCTTTGACGGATAATACTGATTAAATCCATATCATTCTTTATACCAATTAGCTTCAGTTGGGGATTTGAACGGTCTCCACTGTAAATGGTTATGGTCTTTATGCCAAATACCATCTGTATGAACGACTGATCTTCGCGATAATCAATAACTCGGTATAATTCAACATAATTCCTTTGTACAGAAAACAGTCCATGTTCTGATTGTATTTGTTCTTCAGTGATGACATATACCATTTTGATGATATAGAAATATTTATATATCATGCCGATAATGAAAATGCAACTCAATACCAATATAAAAGGAATGAATTGGGGAATGGGAAATCCATCATAGCCAGCAATAAATATTAAAGCAATTGGAATCGGAATTATCAATCCTTCAGTGGCGATAAATTGTTTCCAATGAGGATGTAATCGGATAGGTTGTATTTTCTTGTTCATTACCTTTTGAAATTCGTAATTTTTTTCCGTTCATCACATTCATCAGCAGATAGATTCCCATCATTGTCTATGTCAATTCCCGAATATTCAGACTTGCTCTCTTCCTGGGTATTGTCTGCTTTGTTGCTTTCTTTCAAGAGCAGATCATTCCAATCCTTAGAACCTGCTTCCGGAATTTCCCGAACAAACGAAACCTTTTCCGTAAATGTCGAAATAGCTGTATTTAATTTATTCTTATATTCATCATAGTAAGCCAACGCCTTATCTGCCTGATATTTTAAATCATCAGGATGTATAGAACCGCATTGCTTCATAGAATGCCATTCCTCTTCTGCAGCTTCGTATGATCCGTATGCTCTTCGCAAATTTTCTGGCAACAAATCTGTATCTCCGGACAAATTATTGTCAGGTTTTGATAGCGATTTGATGTAGTCAAGAAGTTGAGGACCTGATTCTGTACTTTTAGATTTGACATAGAACAATTCATTTTTGAAATTCTCAACAAACTGATTTCCTGCCAAATCATTGTCAAAACAAAGATGGTGTGTAGCTTTCGAAGCTTCATTTATTACACCCCTGAATTGCATAACAGTCGGATTTCCACCGGTGGAAACAAATACGGCCTTATTCAGACTACTGTCATGTTGTGCATTAAGCTGATAGTATGCCATAGCATCATAGGCACTCTCAAACCATAGCACTTTTTCTGCTGATTTAAGTTCGGTATTGTTAGGGCTGGCAATCCATAAACCTTCACTTGAATTGCTTCCTCTTGCTTTACCTTTATAACCACTACTACCATCCAGACGTGCGCGTCCTCGTTCTTCAAAACCCACGATGTCTTTCAAATCAGTTGATTTAGCATCAGTTTTTCCCGGTATTCGGAGTGGGAAAGAAAGATTCTTGAAGTAAGTTCCATTTTCTTTTCGCAGGGTTGCTAATAAAAAATGCTGTCCGAACGCTTTCTGTGTATTGGTGTTAATACCACGATTTACGAAATACGGATAAAACTGTTTGATATTGTCAAAGTTGTATTTTTGAAAATGTAATAATTCATAATCCCTTATATTGAAATCCTTTACTTGTGGGGATGATTTAATAATAGGATGAACCGTTCGGTCAATAGGGTTATTCAACAATCTGTTACAGACAAGATTAACCAAACGATAAGGATCCATACCTGCTTGATAATCTTTAAAAAGATGGGGTGCTCAGTAATGAATGAGATTACGTTGTACACTTTTTTTTCAGGAGGTTGGAAACAGGTTTGACGTGAAGGGTACACAATAAATTTGTCTTCTTTCACATGATGACCACTGCTGTCCGGTCGAACATAAGCCGGATAGCGGATGCCGTCTTTGCGATTAAACACATAGCCTACATCCATGAGTAAGTCCTGAATATCAATTCTTTTTATAAAATCATCAAATGTCAGTTCCATTGCGGATTCTTTTTGTGGTTATTATCTATCTTCCCCGATTCATATCCAAATTATTCAATGTTGCATTTACTCCTGCATCGTAAGCTCTCTTTGCCAAATCTTCCGGTCTTTCAAGTCCCGGCTTGAAATATACAAAGTCGCTTTTATGGGTTTCGTGATATATTTCAGGGCGTGGATGTGGATTCTTGATATGGGATATGTTATGGGCTATATCTGCACCTAAATAGGTTGCTTCGCTTAATGCGGTAAGACCGGCAGCCAAGAAAGCTCCCAAATTGAATTTCTCGCGCATTTCCGGACGTGTCTTCATATCAACTTCGCTAAATACTTTCGACATCATGCGTTGACGCTGATAGTCATCCACGGCCATGAATTTGTCGTATTGTCTTTTCGAAATTTCGTGACTGACTACAGTTCCATTGATTACGGCACTCATCTTATAGGTAACTTCGGAATCTTTTTCCTTCTGCTTACCTTTTTGCTCATCAGAACTTGCCTTGGATGTTAAAGCGGTCTGTTCATTGGTCAAAGACTTTATTTTTTCGACCCAAATATCTCCAACTTCAACTTCACGGCCATGCTTACCTTCACGATACCAACCTTTACTCTCATTTAAAGCTTGTAAATTCTGTCCGTTAACATAGCCCTCTTCAGGATTTGTCGTTGGAGCCATACGAGCTTCTGCTACTACTTCTTCCTTTAAAGTTGCATCGTTATTAGTATATAGACTTTCAGCTTGTTGGGTTTCAATAGAGGAGGGGATTGGTTTAACTGTAATGGAAATGCTTTCCTTGCTGTTAAGCATATCCATTGTTACTTTTTCATTGAAGTCATTACCGATATAGCTATTGATAATATCTAAACGCTCGTTTATGGGTGTTGACTTCAAAGAATTGTCGGTCAACTTCTTGAAATCTTCTTCAGATAAGTTGTATTCGAAATCCTGTGTAGTCCCTTTTGACAAAACCGTCATGCTCTTCTTTGATTCATCTATGATGATGCCGTGCGAAGACAAAATTTCTTGCCATTTCTCATTGGAAAAATAGACAGGAGAAGTAATAAGCTCTTTATAGGGCTTTGCCGGTTCGGTTGGTCTTGGAGTGGCTTTAACTTCCGGAAAGATTTCTTGCAGATCTTCCAGAGGATCACGTTGTACTGAAGGTTTTTGAGATCCTTTGTAATAGTAACCGTAAGCACCGCTTTTAAGCTCACCGGGACGAATACGCCCATCGAAATGTTCAGGCACCATCACGGTACCGCCTACACGTCGCAGGTGAAATCCGGGTTGCATGGAAGGACGCATTCCTAAATATCCGGGAGGTATGGCACGAGGGGGGGATAAGGTGCTGTTACCCGGATAGGTTTCGCGATAGCCATGTAAACCCATTGCAACAAGGCCATTTACATTGCGTGCAGCTACAAAGCTACTTGGTACATCGAAATCTTTACCTACAATGCTGTTGAACGTATTATAGGCTTTCTTATTTGAATAATTTGAGCCACCATCAGATAGTGCCTGAAATTGTCTTTCAGTAATCGGATATTCCAAAACAGGGGAGTCATGTCCTTGAACGATAAGAACATACTTATCTTCAACCAAAGCAACTTGGGCACGCATACCATTCCTGTGCAATACATCTTGCAACTGATACGATAACTCGCCTCTGTATCTGGTGGCCATCGCTTCTGAACGAATGCTCATATTTCACTTCTTTAGTTTCCTATACTTTCTTCAAATAAAGCCTCACGGTAATCCATAAAGGCAATGGCAGCAGTTTCAGAATGAGGGTCGAGAGATTCATTCTTGCAAAAATCGTAATATTCTTCACTCATTTCGTCTGACTGCTGAGTCACAAAATCAACGGCTGAAATATTGCCAGCTTGATATTCCTCACATAGTGTTTCGTAATCGGGATAATTTTTCATACTTCTTATTTTATTTGTGAATTATCGATTTTGTTGTCTTGTAGATGATGGAAAATCCATTGATTGTTCAATTTGTTCGGATTGTTCCATGAAGTTTCCTTCTTGATTTTCCTGTGACATACGCTCCAGAGCTTCTTCTATTTCTTCAGTAAAATCGCTCTCTTCAACATAAGACAACAGACCGCTCCTTTTTACCCAACAGCCGTCATTGCCAAAAGAGTAATCGGGAATCTGAAGCCGAACGGCTCTGTCCCAATCTTCAGCATTGCCATAAACAACCATCACACCGGTTTTTGAAAACAAATCAATGCCAATAGTCAATTCAACAGGTTGGTCTTCATCGAAAATATCACTTTCTATAGTGGCTGTTTTTCCTTTCCAAAATGATTCCAGAACTTCTTCAGAAAGATTAAATTCCTGACCAATAGAACTGAGATTACGGCCTATGATTTGGGAAGGGGTATATACTACATTATTCGTATCAGGGTCTATTTGGACGAAGACTTTGATACGTTGAGAAGATGCAGCATCATTTTCATTGCTCTCCATAATATCCGCAACAATGGCTTTACCTGAAAGAAGCAATTGTTTTTCTTCCTCCGAAAATTGATTCAAATCTAATTGCTCTAATTTGGGAGAGAACAACAAATTTACTCCTTCATCTGTTTCAATCAGACAGAATTTTGCATAGCATCTTGTATATCCATTTGGTTGCTCAATCTTAATGGGAAGCAGAGGTGAAAAAGCACCTCTTTGCAATCTTAGGTGAACTGATTCGGGTAAATCCAAAATCATTTGAGCCGTTAAACCAAATTCTTCCAAGATGGCAAACGGATAGTCCTCACGATGAAATAAAATATCTGACATAATCGTTTATTTTAATATTCTTTGTAGCAAAGGTAATTTTAAATTCGGACGTGAAGAACCTGAAGGAGTAAAACCTATATATTTAGATATAAGATTTAATTTTTGGTTCTAAACACAATGCTTGGTAGAACCAAAATATCTAAAATACAATGATTTATGAATTTTACAAGAACCTATTTGTTCCTAGTTGGACTGAATTGTGTAATTTCACGGCATGAAAATATTTTTACCCCTTTTCTTTCTCTTTTTTTCAGAGACTTCATTTGCGCAATTCAATACAATCAAGCAAGGAACAAATAACTATAAAGTGAAGGTTTTAGAAATTGAAAAAGATGGCAAAACAATTGATGCGAGAGCTATTGATTTCTTAAAAAATGAACCTGAAAAATCAGATTCATTAAAGGTCGATTCTCTTACAGAGAAATATGCACATTTAAGTATAGAAGAACTACGATTTTTTATAAAGGAATTAGAGGCTGCCTTGGAAAAACAAAACAAACATAAGAAAACTCTCCCTAAACAAATCCACAAACTCTATGAAGGGAAAAATCACCACCTAAACATACAAAACCTATTACAAGTCATGACAGAAGTCGGCTTGTCTAACAAACTATTTGTAATGGCCCAAGCTGTATTGGAAACAGGAAATTTTAAAAGCCGGGTTTGTCGTGAATACAACAACCTCTTTGGATTATATGATAGTCGGCACAAAGACTATTTTCGATTTGAAAAATGGGAGGACTCTGTTGTCGGCTATCAAAAAATGATTCAGCGCAGATACAAGGGAGGAAACTACCTTCGATTCTTGAAGCAGATACGGTATGCGGAAGACCCTAAATATATTCCCAAAATAGCCAAAACTGCTAAGTGGCTGTATGAAGAAAACGAACATTTATTTCAAACAAAATCATCTGTAAGTAGCTAAAATGAGGGAAAGAAATTTGGCTGTATCAGAAAATATTTGTAACTTTGTGTTGGGTAAAAGCTCGATATTCGTTTCTATGATATTCGTTAGCGTTTTTGATGTATGTGTTGCCCAAAATCGCGTTAATGGTACATTTAATACGGTCGGATATGTAGCCAACAATCCGAAGGTGTATGTATTGCCAGAAGATTCTATATCAACTGACGGTGATGAAGATGTGGAAGCGACAAAAGAGCAGAGCTTGGATTCTATACCAACAAATGTAATAAAGAGCCGTATATCCAATGTGTCATTCCCATTGAAGGATATTTGGATTACCTCTCCATTTGGGATACGGAAGGATCCGATGAATAGGAAAAGACGGAGAATGCACAATGGACTGGATTTGAGAGCTAAATATGAGCCGGTATATGCCATGATGCCTGGTGTGATAACAGCTGTGTCCTTTTCTAAGAATGGAGGATATTACGTAACAGTAAATCATGGAATATGTGTATGCTCGTATTTGCACCTATCTAAGATTCTTGTAAGGCGTGGTCAAAGAGTTCAGGCAGGACAAATGGTTGCGATAAGCGGAAACTCTGGAAAAAGGACTACCGGACCGCATTTACATATAACTTGTAGATGGGGGAACGAAAAAGGTAAATTCTTTAACCCTGTTGTGCTGCTCAACTTTGTCGCAGATGAATTGTTGAACAATTTAAAATCTTGATTATGGAATTAATCATCATTATGATCATCGTGATTGCCATTGCGCGGTCAGAGAAACCTAAGAAAGAATTAAAAAAGAAAAAGCGCAAGAAAAGGGGATCGTTTTTGAATATGTTCTTTTTTAGAGAAAAATCCTTTTATGAAAGACAGTGCGATGATGGTAGTAAATTTTATGAGTAATTTGAAAATAAATAGTTTTTTTGGATTCAATATTGTGTGTCTATAGAATTGTTTACGCACGAGAGCCAAGTGTGTACCAGTTGCTAATGCTTGCAACATCAAGGATTTTGGCTTGAAACCGCACGCAGGAAAGCTGACCTCGTGTCCTAAAAAGCCGTGGCAGAAAAAAAAGGGAACGACAGTCTTAAAAGCTCATAGGAGGTGTGAGTAACTCCTAAACCGCATTTTGTATTCCATTACTTCTTTGCGGTAACTCACTGTTGATTTTTGAGAAGGAGTCGATATTTGTTTTCTACAATGTCGCTCCTTTTTTGATAATCGTTAATCCACGGATGGTTGATCATTATATACAGGTTGATTGACAAGCCCTTTCCCCGAAAAAAAGGATGGGCTTGTTTTTATATGGATTCACATTGCTCCCCTAAACTTTTACTTCGATAGATGTCTATAGATGTTAAGTTGTAATTTGTTCTGTAAATATATATCGCTTTTTTGTGCTGATAGTATTAAATATATAGAATACAACAATTAATGTAAATATAATTTGGTTCTATTTTATAGGAATTTTGTATCTTTGCAGCATCAAAAATCAATATATCATACAAATGAAAAAAATAACACTTTTATTAGCACTGTTTTTATCAGTAACTTCAATCTCAGCTTATGCTGACTCAGTAAAAGCAATAGTAGAAAACAATGAATCAGTCACTTCGAATGTACAGCAAAATCAGATTTCAAACCAGTCTTTAGAGGCTGATTCTTTAACCCTGGATGAACCTGAATTTGTTAATAGTTATTGTATATTGACAAGCGATTCTACTTATACAGTGCTACCTAAAGAAACAGGTATTGTCGGACCTCATAAGAATAAAACTACAAGTTTGCTCGGTAAAATCGGTAAGATTGCTGATGCAGCCAGTGCCATTGGTGGACTTGGTTCTGCAGTAGGACTAAGCGCAAATAGCTCAAAAACTGTCTTGTCTGGAGTAAAGGCTTCCATGACGGCTATGAGCGTCAGCGATGTGGCTGATGCAGCCAGTGCTTTGACAGGAGCAGTAGGTATGGATATTATATTCTCGGGTAAGGCCTCGTCTTTCAATTATAAAAAGAATGGTCAAGATATTTGTATTTTGATTAAGGCTGAAAATAACGAATATGATCCACATAGCCTTTATCGTCTGGTTAAATTTTCAACCACTAAGAAAGAAAGACGTATTCAGTGGCTTCAGATAGATTCTGGTGTAATTGACGAAGATGCAAAGAACAAAGGTTATATACCGTTTCATGCAGAGAAATATGGCAAGCAGTCTTATTTGTTGACAATTCCTTCTTCCTGTGTTGAAAAAGGCGAATATGGAATTGTTTTCATGGGTGTTGAATCTGTTCAGCATATACCGGTAGCAACTTTCAGCATTTCTTGATTTTTATGAAATTCATAACTAAGGGTACAACACATAATCTAATGGATTTTTCTAAATTTAATAGTTTGTAAAGTTTCCATGTGGGTTCAGATTTCTAATCGAAGTCTGAACCTTTTTTCTTTGTAAGACTTTGTTTGACTTTGGGAGATGGTAATTACTCCCTTTTTACAAATGTGTGTTTAATGACAATTCCTTATTCCTCATTGAGGATAGGGACTTGTTTCTTGCTTTTTGTACATGATATGAGCTTAGATTGTTTAATAATAGCTTTCTTGGTAAAAATAGTTCCATTCCCAGAAAGACCTGCATGAAGGAGATAATTTTTTGGTAGCTCCGACTTGTTCAGCTTTAAGAGTCGTATAGACTGCTGATATGCTGCTAAAATACCAATCTTTACGTTTTGAATTGTCTATGCTATGAAATAAGTGAACATGTACAACTTTTGCCATAAATAGAAATTTTCAGCAAATATACTAAATAATTACTATTTGGTATATTTTCAATAATCATTAAATATGATAATAATGCTTGTTTGTAAATATGTAAGATTGGATTGAATTTGTATTTTTGTAGTACAAAAGAGGAAGAAACAATTCTTTAGTAATCAACCTAAACCTCTCTAAATATGTTTTTTAGAAAAATCATGAAACAAAACATGACGCAAGAACCGATTGTTTATCAAACCGGAACATATGTCAAACTGATTAACAAGGCCGAGTACTGCAAATCCATCATTGCCGATGGCAAGGAACTCATCGTAACCGGAAACGAATCAGGTGAACTAATTGTGCCGGAACTCAAAGATCCAAAGGTCTACATCACCTTCAAAGAAGGTATTACGGTTTTCTCGGATGTATTCTTAGGCTGTACCAAGTTAACGAGTGTTCCTGCCAATCTCTTTGCAAACCATCCCAATGCCACTAGTTTTTCAGGAGCCTTCTTTTGTTGTACGTCATTGAAATCCATACCTGCCGGTCTCTTTGCCAACAACCGAAAGGTCACTGACTTCTTCAGTACCTTCTTTGGTTGCACGTCATTGGCTGCCATTCCGGAGAACTTATTTGCCAAATGCTCGGAAGTTACAACATTTTCCACCACCTTCCATGGTTGCGAGGCTTTGACTTCCATTCCGGAGAAGCTATTCGCGAATTGCCCAGAAGTCACCGACTTTGATGACACCTTCAGTAGTTGCAGAACTTTAACTTCCATTCCGGAGAAACTGTTTGCAAACAACCCGGAAGTGATCAGTTTCAATGCAACCTTTGTTATTTGCTCGACATTAGAGTCAATTCCGGAAAAACTGTTTGCCAACAATCCGAAAGTTACTGACTTTGAAAGTACCTTTCGCTTCACAGCATTGACTTCCATCCCGGAGAACTTGTTTGCGAATTGCCCGGCAGTCACCAACTTCGGTGGAACCTTCTCGAAATGCAAGGCACTAATCGCCGTCCCCAAAGGATTGTTTGTTCATAATCCAAAAGTCACTGACTTTGAACAGACCTTCGAGGGTTGTTCGGCTTTGACGGCCATTCCCGAGAAGCTGTTTGCCAACAACCCAGAGGTAACCAAATTCTCCCTCACCTTCCATGGTTGCTCGGCATTGACTACTATCCCGGAGAACTTATTCGCAAATAATTCGGCAGTCACTACCTTCTCCGAAACCTTCTATGGTTGCAAGGCACTGATTGCCATTCCCGAGAACCTGTTTGCGAATAATCCGAAAGCCACTGCCTTCAATTTCACCTTCGTTGGTTGCACGTCATTGACTTCCATTCCGACCGCTCTCTTTGACAACAACCGAAAAGTCACTGACTTCGCCTACACCTTCGCAAGTTGCAAGGCTCTCACCGGTGAGAGTCCTTATACGATGATAGATGGCCAAAAGGTGCATCTCTATGAACGCAAAAACTATCCGGAGCAGTTCACGGCACCAACAGGTTTTCAGGATTGTTTCTATGATTCTAATAAGCTGACAGACTACGCTCAAATTCCAACTGATTGGTTGTAATCCATAACTCTCAATGGCACATTCAACCCTGCCATTGGGAGTTTTTTACTGCTCACCTTATCTGTTATATTTCTCATATTACCGAGTAATCGAGGTAAGACGGAAAATAGAGGGAATACAATAATACTCACATTTAATCATTTACGCTTCAATAGAAAAAGTGCAAATAATAGTATGTATATTTGCATACATGGAAATATTTTTGTATCTTTGCACTATCAATAATGCAAACAAACAACATTAAACACTACAAGATTATGAATGAGGCTTATGTATCTCTGGAAACGGCAAAACTTCTCAAAGAAAAAGGATTTGATAGTCATTATTCAACGCTTTTTTACAAAAATGATAAATTGGAGTTCTACAAAGAGGAAAGAAAAAAGTATTGGTTGCAGGTAGATGAATACGCTGCGCCTACTCTTTGTATGGCACAAAATTGGCTGAGAGAAACGAAAGGAATTTATGTTTGGATAGAACCAGTTGTGGGTCATAAGTGGACGATTTCTTTCTGTGATTTGAATGTGAGTGCAGAAGAAAGCGATTGGATTGAAAACGATATTAAAAAAGAAGGCTATCCTGTATATAAAAAGTATGAGGAAGCTTTGGAGAATGCTATTAACATGGTACTCAAAATAATTTGATTATGAACTATTATTGATTTGAACAGATGGTCTAAACTTAAATAGCTTAGAAGTTTCAATTCCAGATGGCAGTAGTAGAGAGTCTGCTATCTATAGTTTGAAATCAATAATTTGTTAGATTTGATAGAAAGAGTAAGAGGATTTTATTCGTGCAATATATCTCAGCATCAAAATTATGAATCGAAAATTTGAAATTACCACAGAAGAAAAAATAATAATGAAGAATAATGGAGTAAAGGTTAAAGTTTACCGTATTCGTTCTCTTCGCAACTTTGAGACTGTTAAGGTTGGTTAGCTCGGTGGGTTCGTGGAAAAAGAAGAAAATTTATCTCATGAAGGAAACTGCTTTATATATGATGATGCAGTGGTCTGTGAGGATGCAAGGGTTCGTGATGATGCTATTGTAAAAAATAGAGTCATGTTGCTTGGAAAGGTTATTGTAAAAAATGAAGCAGTGATAGAAAATGATGCTCTTTTGAATGATCGAGTTATTGTTCAGGATAAAGGATTAGTCTCTGACAAAGCGAGAATCTTTGGATGTGCAAGAATTATTAGTAAGGCTACCGTAAAAGGTAATGTGCTTGTAACAGATAAAGCCTATATCCAAGGAAATGCCGTAGTCACGGATGATATAATCATTAGAGGTTACGCAAGAATTACGGGAAATTTAACGATAGGTGGTTGCGCTGTTATCTATGCGCATTTTTAAACAATCTGTTAAAATATAGTGTGTGCTTTTGCATACATGAATTTTAAATGCTAATTTTGTACTTAATTAGATACATTATGCCAAATAGCTTATTTTAGAAGTTTGATATGCGAAAAAAAATAGATATTACTGATGAGAAAAAAATGGTTGCGCTGTCTGATGGAACAGAGCGTACAGTTTATCGTATCAAGGCTCTTCGGGACTTTGGGGATGTGAAGACCGGGCAGCTCGGTGGGTGGATTGAAAAAGAAAGCAACCTCTCACACGATGGAAACTGCTTTGTATATGATGAAGCGGTAGTCTGTGATGATGCCAAAATATCTCAATCAGCTATTGTAAAAGACTCTGCGGTAATAATGAACAATGCCAAAATAGGAGATTATGCTTCAGTTATGGATCGCGCAATAGTAAGAGATAATGCCGTGATTCAAAATTATGCTCAGGTTCAAGACGAAGCCTTGGTAGCAGGAAATTCGGTAGTTGAAGATCGTGCAACTATAAAAGGTATGAGTTTTGTAAATGAAGAAGCAAAAATTTCCGGTAGTGCAATAGTGATGGATGATGCAGTCGTTAAAGGAAGTGCAATTGTACGCGATAAATCTGTTATATCAGGGAATGCAAAAATAGAAGGGAAAAGTATCGTACAAGATTATGTACAGATTGGTGAGAACGCTATGGTAAGAGATAACGCTTGGATTAAAGGAAACACTATGATTAAAAGTAATGCTATTGTAGAGGGAGAGGTTTCATTGAAAGGAAATGTAGAAATAGTTAATGACGAAATTATTGACAGTCAGCATTTCATGGATGTAAAAGAAAGAATTGGAATCAGAATCGCAAAAGTTAGAAATCATAGAGGATTATCGACCAGACAATTGGCTGAAAAATCAGGAATAAGTTTTGCTAATATTGGAAAACTTGAAAGAGGTACATATAATATCAGTATCGAAATCTTGGATAAGTTATGTGAACAATTAGGATTAGAGATTCAATTGGTTGAAATTAAGAAGTAAATAAAACCCCAGGCAAGAGCTAAATCTTGCTTGGGGTTTTTTATTTAATATTTAACCACTGCTACTTGAAGTCCTTTGTCTTTGGCGATTTTGATCATGTTAGCCGTTCCACGGCTTTGGCCATCCCAAAATGCAATGAGAGCATCAGCTTCAGCAGCCATTTCCGCGTTCCGGATGGGTCCGGCTGCTCGTCCATGACGATGCCAGTCTGCAGGGTGCAGCTCGATATTTAATCCTCGTTCCTGTGCGTATTTTTCACCCAGGGTATCTGCACCTTTGGCATGACCTGAAACGATGATGACTTCATGCGTCTGTATCTTGTCATGAAGGTAGTAATCGCATTTCTCGGCCAACAGCGCGTAGTTGGAGAAATCACGACAACCGGCTATGATTACTTTGTATTTTCCCATACTTTAGTCTTTGAATCTTGAATTTATATTAAGAAGTTCATACCGTTGAAAAGGAGTTAATTCTTCTAATCCCTTTATTTTCCCTTCTTTTATGCGATATTGAAAACTCCTTAATAAGAAAATGAGGTCGCTTACGACTTCGTAGATTTCAGAAGCTGAGTAGTTGTATGGCTTCTCTTTTACAGAAGAATGGAACATGTCTACTTCTATTTGTATATTACGTTTCCGATAAGAGGGAACACGAATGACAGACGTTGGCGTTCCGAGTTTGCCTTTTCGACCGGCACCTATCCTTCGGCCTCCATGAGTATTTTTCTTGTTAGTTTCCATATTTCTTAATTATTATATGCAAAGATACAAAAAAATACTTGAATATGTAACAGAATCAAGTTATAAAAAACTTAAATTTGTAACGTATTCAAGTACTGTATTTTAAAGGGAAACCATTGTCAGAATATTGGGAGTCTCCTGATGCGATTTTATTCCCTTTTATTTTTTGTTAAATTCTTGAATTTCAGCAATCATGTCTTTGACCTCTTTGTTGATTTTCAAGAAGTTTCCATATAGGATTCTTTCGCGTGCTTCAGGAGATTCAAAGTGATAAAACTTAGGGATTGGATAATTGGCATAGTCTTTTTCTTCTTTGCTAATGTTATCCATATCGAAATTTGTTTTGCAGTAGAATTTACTGGTCTGAAATTCTTCAGACTCTTGAATATCCATACTATCACCACGTCCTGTTTTGGTCTTCACAAAATCTCGGGCGGTTTGACCACAAATCCAACCGGTTGGCATATCTGCAATTTTGGAGCCGGGGACCAAAGAATCGAGGTTTTCATTCAAGTTGATAGAGGTTTTGTCTCTGTCAATCGTTATACCTTTTTTCAGTTGGACGACCTTTCCAAATATGTCATTGGATAACCATTCCAAGGTTTCTTTGGCTCGTGCAGAACCACTGACTACATTACCAACGGTTGTGATGATTTTCTGCATACCGGTCTTGCCATAGTCTGCTTCCAATTGCGGTAGTTCTTGAAAACCGAGAGCTACACTCACTTTATTGCTTCGTGCTGTGCCGATAAGACGGTCAATCTTGTGGAAGTATAATGTAGGTAACTCATCCACAATGATGCTTACTGGAATGTTTTTTCCTTGTCCTGTGTTGACACGAGTAACAAGACGGTTTAAGATTAGTGCATTCAAAGCTCCAATGATGCTTTCCATTTCAGGGTCATTGGCAATCAGAAGATAGGATGGATTCTTGGGGTCACTGACTTTGAGGTCAAAATCGTCACCGTCTTTGCTAAAAATCCAATATGATTCTTTGGTTGCCAGACGTGAAGTAAATACGCGAAGCGTACCAATCATACCTTCCAACTGTTCCATTGCTTTGTTTTCAAAAGCTGTTTGGAATGGACCTAAAAGTGGGGCTACTTCTGTATCGGTTTTCAAGACTTCAAAGATCGTATCGTAGCTTTCATTTAAGAAAGAAAGGATATGGGGCATATCAGAGTATTTCCCTAACCAATAGGCAGGTTGTGCTATGTTGCCATTGGTATCACGCACAACTCCGGTTGGCTTTATCATACCGGTCTCGGGGTCAATGGTCTTGTCGAAGTTCATTTCATTACCATTCGCATCATAAGGTCTCTTTTCGTAATTGCAGAAAAAGTAGATGCAAGCAGCTAAGAAGTTGACAGCAGAGGTCTGAAAGAACTGATCACTACCGCCACCACCTTCTTTTTTACCTTTTTGCAAGGATTCAAGAAGTGTTTCAGCTGTTTCACTCGCTGCTGCAAGATTGGATATGTATTTTAGCTGAATAGGATTTACGCGCCTACTGTATTCTACATTAACAAAGTTGATAATGTTGAACTGACAATTTTTGGGTGTCCTTCCTGCTTTCTTGTTAATTCTATAATGGTAGTATAGTTTCTGAGCCAATGTCGGGAACTTGTAGTCATAAACTACCATCGAAAAACCTTTTGCGGAGTGCTGCCGGATAAACGGTTCTATGATAGAGAATGTCTTACCGGAACCGGGAGTTCCGACAACCCATGTTCCTCGGAATGGATTGATTATATTTACCCATCCTTTGCGAAATTTTCCTTTGTAGTAGTAACGCATAGGAATATTGACAGAGTATTTGTTTTCTACCTTCTCTTCCATTTGCGAAAAACTCTCATTCTCAAAGTTGAATCGGTCTTTTAATAATCCATCTTTCAAGAACTTGGAAATGTTATCTAATGCAACTTGGCAAAGAATGGCCCCTACAATACTCATAAGAAAATATATCCATGTGCTTAGGGGTAATGAAAAGAACGAGGGAGACCACCGTTGTTTAAAAACCCATATGGACAAGAACATCAGAATTAAACCGAAGGAGATGGGGTAAATCACCATCTTCTTGGCATTAAATTCCAGATGTTTTTTGTTTTTAGTTCCGATGCAAGTTACACAGATTATCAATAAGGTCATTACCTTACTGTAAATCATGTGACCATCTTGATATACTCCCCAGGTTTTAATTCGACTATATATATCGAACAAAAAACCATTCCAAAAATTTAATGAAGCCGGATTAATAGCGTATTCAAAAAATTCAATTAAAATGGCTACATAGATGAGTATTCTAAATATTTTGTATAGTGATTGTAAATCCTTACTTTCATCCATTTTTTATTCTTCTTCATGGTTTAACCTAATTGTCAGGATAGGGCGTGAGGCAAAAGATTGATGTTTGTCTGCACTTTCAAACCGGCCAGCACTTAAACTGTAACGCCAAGCTCTATCTGAATTTGCTCCTGCACATTCTGTACTGGTCCAATACCAACAGTCTTCCTTGTCTATGGGGATTGGATCTCCCTCACAATTGATAATGATAGGATTGACAATATCTCTTGCTAAATATAATTGATACATTTCAGCAACTGAAGGGATAAAATACTTTGGATTCAGAGATTCTGCAAGTGGAGAACTTATGTCCTTACTTCTCATTGCAGTGGTATTTTTCTCACCATCAAATGTAGATATATCAGCGGATGTGCCTTGCTCAACATAGGTCGTGTCCGGGTCAGAAAAAGCCCAAGGGTTATGTTCTTTTATACAAACGGCGTAGGCTGTACCATCTATTTTGTCATCATAATCTACATAGAAGATTACAGCTTCAGGAGTATTCCCTTTGCTGAGTACTTCTTCATAGGTATTAATTTCTCCATTTGTACAGTAAATCATGCCGGGTCTCCAACGATGCCACGTTTCATCTTCAAAGACGTGATTATCACAAGAGGAGAGGAGCGTTATTATCATACAAAGTATGCCTGTAATTGATAATTTAAAATTCTTCATATTACTTAGTTTGAAGTGGGTATTTTAAAGCCAAGTACTATTCCTGTCCGGAATAAATCCTTGCCATTGATACAAAGGTCAGTTTTTACTTGCCAATAGATTTGCCATCCTTTTCGAAGAGAATAATTGTGTTCATAACCGGCATGAACCCATCCTAAAAATTCGTGGGTGTCGCTACCGATACTTCCTCCAAACCGAATGTTTCCATAATGGTTTTTACCGCGTACAACACAAGGTTTATAGGCAGCACCGACTCCCCAAGTCCGGTAGTGTTTCCAAAAGGAATCTTTGGTAATATGTCCTACACGAGGGTCTTTTGCATATTTAATATAGCCGTTGGCAAAATACTCCCAGGCATTGTGATGCTTTGTTTCATGTTCAACTCCAATTGTAAAATCAAAACCTCTTTCGTATAATGCTCCTATGCCTAATGATATTCGATTACTGTTGGCCTGAGCATTCATTTCCGTAGAAATGAATGAGAGACACAGAAATAAGAATAAGATTTTAATATTCTTCATATACTTATTATTTAGTTTTCATATAATAATAATTTGCTGAACGAATCTGCTCCCAATACATCTTCATAGTCAATATTAAGACTGATTGTTCGTCCACTGATTTGTTTCTCACTCATTTCAATAGTCAGTACCTTATCATTGGGGAAAGTCAGTTTTTTTACAACGATTACATTGCGATACCCTTTCAGAAAAGACTCCGTGTTGTCTAAAACAAGGGAAGGAGTTAATTCTATGGTCTGAACATTCGTGGCTTTAGATGTTTTTTTATCATTCAATTTCAGTCGGAGCTGGTCTATGTCGAAACGGATGTTTGTCTTGTTCTCTATCGAGAAATCCAAGAAGAAATATTCCCCAACACTATAGACGTTGTTTAAGCGCATGACCATTTTGTTATTTTTGGTGGCCACATTTCTGTAACGTGCCGGTGAAGTCCAAATTTGTCGGGCATAGCGAACCATATCTTCAGTAGACATACTTACTGCCGGGTTGTTATAAGCTGTACGTTCATTAACTTCTATGGTTTTATCAGCTACAGCTTCTTCAACTTTGGATGTATAAATCAAGCCATATTGAGTCCGATAGCGTTCGGTAACAATGGTAACAATGGCAAGGATGTCACCATCCCGATTTACTTCTACCCCTTCTTTAGGTTTTAATCGAACGGTGTTATTGATAGGCTGATCACCTACTACCTTGTGTGTGCTGATGTCGACAAAGCGGACAGGTTCCGAGGCGGTTATTACAGTCGTCACGTTTTCATTAACCGTAATAAGAGGCATCTCGTTCAAACATTTTTGAGCAAAAGCCTGGAGTGAAAAAAGAATGCAAGCTACGGCAGCTAAGAATACTTTATGTAGTTTCATAATGTTCTATTATTTATTAGTTTTTAATATTTTTTGAATTGATGAGATATACTTGGGTTCCATATTTAATTTTCACTTTGTTCTTTCGAATATTCTTCGAGAGCGCACTGGTTGTTTTCTGATACGCATTCTGAAGGGCTTGCATTCCCCATTGTGAAAAAGTATTATCACTTGTGGTACTATTGAAATTCATGCTTTGATCTAAAGCTCCACCACTGATGTCTTTGGTGGTCTCTCTGAATGAACTTCTGGGTACATACAAACCTTCAAGACCGTCCATATCATAGATACTCAGGTTGATTTTTACCAATTCATCATTGAAGAGTACACTGGTAACATTGCCCTTGACACGCTGTTGGCCGAATCCACTCATGGTACAGTAAAGGTAGCTTCCTTTGCGGATAGTACGCTCACCTATATCAATGTCATCAAGCAAGCGAAGTCTGACTCTGCTTCCATCAACTGCTTTTATATCTTCATCAACGATGGCCTTGATCAATTTGTGGTCAGGTTCGTTGTTATTGATGGTATTGAAATAATCTGAAAGCGCTTCATCATGCTTCTTTTACGACTTCTTCCGTTTTGTCATTTTCATCCAAGCTTTTGACCGCATTGACATTGGTTTCTATTACTTCATCTTCTTTGTCCTTAGATTGGTTTCTTTGCATAGAGGACTTGATTTTTCGTGCTGCCTCAGAAAGTTCGTCATCATTTACTTCCTCTGAGGAAGTGTTTTCTTCTTCTTTTTGGGCTTCTTCCAAGGCTTTACGAAGTTCAAGGAGCTTCCGCTCATCTTCGCTTAGATCCGAAGAACTAAGGGATTCATCTTTCTTTTGCTGATTATGAATCCTATTCTTGATTTCCTCAATCTGTTCGGTCGTGTTTTTGGATGATTCACTGGTAGAATCCATTGCTGCCAGTTCCGCGTCACTATATTGAGATTCGTATTTTTCTTTTTCCTTTTCAGTTCTTCCTTCAATATTTTCAACAGCTGAACCATCTTTGATTTTACCAAAGTTTTCGACCATATTCTGATATTTCTGACCGATACCATCTCCTTTGATATTAGCAGATGGAAGTTTGTCATTATAATAATTTGTCGTTTCCATCTTACTTGTTTCAACTGGTTTTAAATTGAAAAAATCACAGACGAAATATCCGGTAAACAGAAGGGGTAAATACACAATGGCCGGCAGTACATATTTAGGTTGCCGGAAGTTTATTTTATCTGTTATATTCATATTCTACTGAGGTTGTTATTCTAAAACAGGGTCCTGAGATTCCGAAACGGCATCCGAACTGTTTTGAGGGTTATGGTGACGTTTTAACTTCAAATACTGTTCTTGCGTTTGAATGACACTGGAACGAGTTTTAGGCATATTTACAGCGGTTGATAATCTATAAAGGTTTAATCCTATACAAAACAGTACAATGCTGAAAATAATCCCTAAGAATATTTTAGGATACGAACTTGCAAAGGTTTGAACTTTTAAAGCAAAGACATCCAGTTTCGTTTTTCTTGCAAAACTGGCTCCTGCATTAAAACTCTGTTCATGTAGTTCCTTGTATTTCGGGTCATTCTTATCAGGCATATCTTCGCCCAATAGCATTTTTTTTATTTTCATAATTTAATAGTTGGATTTTGTACGTTGTTCAATATCTTTGTTCAGGGTTGTGCGCCAGTTGACGATAAGCAGTCCGTGAGGATTATTTTCAGTTCTTGGTACACGTTTAAGATAACCTTCTGTAACAAGTTCACGCATCAGGATTGAAGTTCGCCTTTCAATGCGCTGTCTTCCGTAATAAGTGAAAGACATATCTTTTTTGTTGAACTTCACGCTGTCACAATAGATACTGAATACTGCACTTGAAGCCATTACATTCCCATAGAAACCTTTTTCTTTCAGAGCATTGTATTGTGCCAATCCGGACTCATCAATCAAATACATGGCTTTTTCCATGGTATATTTGATATACTGGTCATCAGGAGCCAGGGTGAAAAAGAGGTGATGAAACATGTCCACATGGCTCTTGGCTTCCACATCCAAGGTTTCTTCCATTGTTGAGCGATTTACTAAAATAGGAACCGTACCATCAATACATAGATTTTTTCTTCTGCGCATCATTGACCATTGTCTTTGCAGTCCAAATACTTCCTAATGATATAATAGTACAGCCCAACTAAAGAAAAGGCTGCATATTATAAGTACAAAAGCTTTAATCTTATTTTCTAAATTTTTGATTACCATAAACTATTTATTTTGAAATTAAATACCAATTCTTCTTGAAATATGACTACTCATCGTAGTACTTACACCTTTCGCCAAATGAACGTGCGGAGAATGAAGTTTCTCCTTCCGGTACCATCCATGCTGCAAGATCCGGCACCAAGCTAAGACATTTAAGTGATACGACAGATGCTGCCATCAGATAACCGGCTGTAAAAAAATGAGTTTT
>VOFK01003885.1_pt1 | contig 75042 bp, 86 predicted proteins | sample 5384121 | NCBI WGS metagenome assembly VOFK01 (sample SAMN12384730, study PRJNA508395) | human gut metagenome | isolation source: healthy gut J | host: Homo sapiens
GCGAGCTCCGTCTTGGATGCGCAGCAGCCAGACCGAGCACCATGATCGCTGCGAGCAGCAATGCGATGATCTTATTTTGTTCCTCCATCATTTCAATCACGCATGATTGGCGGATAAAAATCACATATTGTACAGGACCATTAAATGCTTGTCTCCCACAGACAAAATATCTGCGCCGGCTGAAGATTTTTGCGCGCCGCGCTCGGTCGACGCTTCTCCGAGTCGACGATGGGCCGCCCTACATTGCAGCTTCTGCCGCGCCTCGCGCCGCGCGCTGAGAACGCGAGCGTCCGCAATGAGATCGAAGCACGCCGTCGACGATCAGCAGATCAGCCCAGCATGATCGGTCGAGCTTGCCGGTGGGATCACGCACCGGCACGCGATCGTGACGACCAGCGCCGCAGCACCCACCAACCGCCGAGCTTTGCCCGCGCGCAGTCAATGCCGTCCGCAGCGTGACCATGCCGTCGATGACCAGAAACACGCCAAAATGACGGTCAGCAGCCCCTGATGACCTCCGCCGCAGCAGGCACCACGCCGCCACCAGCAGCACGTGCCAGACACCAGCGCGTACGACCCGGAACAGCCGCCGCCGCCAGATATGGCTCACCACCGCCGCAATGCCGGAGGCCAGCAGCAGAATGCCCGCCCAGCAGCGATGACGTCCGCCCGCCGACGTGCGGCGGCGTCCAGGATCAAACGCAGCTGAACGGATCAAAATCGCCACTGAGGCGCGAAATAACCGGATGATCCCATTTGTGCACTTTTCCTTTCATTCTTTATAATAATATTATGCCGCGCCACGCCCCCAAAAAAAACAACAGTCATTTTTCCCACCCCTGCCCGACCACCGCCCAAAGGCTCCCCTTTGTGTAAAGGGAGCCGTCAGCGTCAGACTGACTGATGAGGGGGGCACGCCCAGATCTGTGCCGCACCCCGCATATCCACCCCTTTTCTTTCCCCGCCCGACATGCTAAAATAAGAAAAAACCCAAAGGAGGCGCGTCCATGCTGCAGATCCTCTGCGGGCCGGACCGGACGGCCAATTCCATGCGGATCCTCGATCAGATCTGCGAAAACGCCAGGGCCGGCGTCGCCGGCCAGATCCTCATCGTCCCCGAGCAGTATTCCCATGAGACCGAGCGCGCGCTCTGCGCCCGCGGCGGCGATACCATCAGTCGCTATGCGGAGGTTTTGAGCTTCACGCGGCTGGCTGCGCGGGTGTTTTCCGTCTGCGGCGGCGTTTGCGAGGAATATCTGGACGAAAACGGCCGCGTGCTGACCCTCTATCTTGCCGCCCAGCAGGTACGCGAGCAGCTGAAATTCTATGCCGCCGTCATGACCCGGCCGGATTTTCTCCGCCAGCTCGGCACGCTCATGGAGGAGCTGCTGACCTCCTGCATCCCGCCCGACGCCCTGCACGCCGCCGCTGCGCGGCTCGAAGGGCGGCTCGCGCAGAAGGTGACGGAGCTGGCCCTGCTGTACGAGAGCTATCTTGCCGTCTGCAAAACCGGCCGCGGCGACCCCATCACGCGCCAGATGCGCCTGCGCGATCTGCTGGACGAGACGGATTTTCTGGACGGCCGCACCGTCTTCCTCGACGGCTTCTCCGACTTTACCGCCCTGCAGCAGCAGATCCTCGCCGCCATCCTCGCCCACGCGGAAGCCGTCCACGTCAGCGTCCTGACCAGCGGCGGTGAACAGGCTGCCTGCCAGACCGGCAACGAGACGAAAAAGCGCCTGCAGCGGCTGGCTGCCCGGCAGGGCGTCGAAGCCGCTGTCTGCCGCGTGACCACCCGGGCCCCCCGCGACCCGGCGGTGCAGTCCTGGCTGGATGGCCTGTTTTTCGGCGGCCCGGCAGAGTCCGGTGCGCCGCAGAATATTTCGCTCGTCCAGGCCGGCAGCTGGCAGGCCGCCTGCGCCTATGCCGCGCGGCAGATCCGCAGCGGCGCGGCCTCCGGCCTGCGCTACCGCGATTTTACCGTCTGTATGACCGATGAAGCCGCCTGCGCGCTTCCCATGCAGACGCTTCTCTCCCGCGCCGGCATCCCCGTCTACAGCGCGGCGAACGCGCCGCTGCTCAAAAAGCCGCTCGTCGCGGCCCTCCTGAGCGCCCTGCAGGCGATCCTGCGCTATGAGCAGGGGCCGATGCTCTCCTTCCTCAAATCCGGCTTTTCGCCCGTCAGCGAAGACGAATGCGACCGGCTCGAGCGCTATGTCCACTACTGGAACATCCGCGGTCAGCTCTGGGAAAAGCCGTGGCAGATGCACCCGCGCGGCCTCGGCCTTCCCATGACGCCAGAGGACACACAGGCGCTCGAAGAGCTGGACCGCATCCGCGAACAGGCCGTCGCGCTCCTGCGGCGGCTGCGCCTCGCCTTTGCCAAGGCCCCCGACACCGACGCGCGCCTGCGCGCCATCGCGAGCTTCTGGGAGGAGCTGGACGTCGCCGGCCGCCTGCAGGCGCAGAGCGAAGCGCTCGCCGCCGCCGGACAGGCCCAGCAGGCGCAGGAGTGCGGCCAGCTCTATGAGGCCCTGATCTCGACGCTCGAGCAGATGGACCGCGTGCTCGGCAGTACATCTCTGGAGCCGGAGCTGTTCGTGCAGCTGTTTTCCATGCTGATCGCCAACACCGCGGTCGGCACCATCCCCTCCGTCTGTGACGCCGTCCAGCTCACCACGCTCCCCATGCTCCGCCACCGCCGCAGCCGCGTGCTGATCGTCCTCGGCGCGGACGACGGGCTGCTGCCCGCGTTCTCTGACCCCGGCGGTCTGCTTGCCGATCCCGAGCGGCAGAAGCTCCGCAGCCTCGGCGTGGACCTGAGCCCCGGCCGCGAGACGGCTGTCGACCGCGAGATGAGCTGGGTCTGCGCCGCGCTCAGCGCCGCGGAAGACCGTGTCTGCCTCGTCACCACTGCCGCGCAGCCCTCTTTCCTCTATACCAGAACACAGTCGATCTTCCCGCGCTGCAGGTCCTTCGCGCGGAGGATGAACCCTTCCTGCCGGACTGCGCCGCCGCAGCCGGCGCCGCCCTGCGCCAGCCCTCGCTGCCGCCCTGGCTCCCGGACGCCGTCCGCGCCGAGACTGCAAGCCTCTCGGCGCGCAGCAGCTATCATTTTGCGGATATGGCCCCCGCCGCCGTGGAGGCGCTCTACGGAAAGACGCTCCCCCTGTCCGCCTCGAAGCTCGACTGCTTCGCCGGCTGCCGCTACGCCTTCTTCCTGCAGTACGGCCTGCGGGCGCTTCCCTGGAAGCAGGCGGAATTTGACGCGCCGCTGTTCGGCTCCTTCGTCCATGACGTTCTCGAGCACGTCGTGCGCGAGGCCCAGGCGCAGGGCGGCTTTGCCGCCCTCACCGACGCGCAGGTCGCGGCGCTCACCGAGCGCTGCATGGACGCGTGCATGCAGACCTACCTCCCGCAGGGCGACGCCCGCGCCAGCCGCGAGGGCTATCTCTCCACCCGCAACCGGCAGGAGGCTGCCGCCGTCGTGCTGGACGTGGCGCGCGAGCTGCGTCTGTCGCAGTTCACCCCCGCGGCGGAGGAGCTGACCTTCGCCCCCGGCGGCCAGATGCCGCCCATCGTCTACCATGCCTCCCGCGGCGACGGTCTGCTCACCGGCAAGATCGACCGCGTGGATACCTACGAAAAGGACGGCACGACCTACTTCCGCATCGTCGACTACAAGACCGGCCGCAAGGATTTCTCCTATACCGACCTGCTTTACGGCAAGGACCTGCAGATGCTCCTGTATCTCTTTGCCCTGCAGGAGAACCAGAAAAAGTCCGGCCATCCCATGCAGCCGGCCGGGGCGCTCTATGTGCCGGGCCGCTGCGATATGATCCGGCTCGAGCCCGGCGAAGACGCCGGCGAGGCCGACGCCGAGCGCCGCAAGCAGCTGCGCCGCAAGGGCCTCGTTTTGCAGGACGAGGCGATCCTGCAGGCGATGGAGCATTATGACGGCGAGCCGCAGTACCTGCCCGTACAGCTTAAAAAAGACGGCCTGACCGGCGATCTTGCCACGCCCGCGCAGCTGGCCGCGCTCGAACGTTTCGTGACCGGCCAGGTCGCAGCCATGATCGACGAGATCCTCTCCGGCAAGACCCAGCCGAACCCCGTCGACCGCGGCCCGGCGGATTCCGCCTGCCGCTGGTGCGACTATTCTTCCGCCTGCCATAAGGACGTCTGCGCCGTCTCTCCGCGCCGCTTCGCGGCGGTGAAGGCGGACGAGTTCTGGCAGGAGATCGAAAGGAGGCAACGTCATGGCTGAATGGAAAGCCACTCCCGAGCAGCAGGCCGCCGCGCAGGACCGGGGCGGCGCGCTGCTCGTCGCCGCGGCCGCAGGCTCCGGCAAGACCAAGGTGCTCGTCGACCGCCTGATGGGCTACCTGACCGACCCGGACGACCCGGCGGATCTGGACGAATTTCTGATCATCACCTATACCCGCGCCGCTGCCGCCGAGCTGCGCGGCAAGATCGCCGCGCGTCTCGGTGAGATGCTGGCCGAAGACCCCGACAACAAGCACCTCCAGCGCCAGCTCACGCGCGTCTATCTCGCGCAGATCTCCACCGTCCACGCTTTCTGCCAGACCGTCCTGCGCCAGTACGCGGCGGAGGCGGACCTGCCCGCGGATTTCCGCGTGGCCGACGAGCAGCAGGCCGCCGCCCTGCGCGCCGAAGCGCTGCAGGATACGCTCGCGGAGCTCTATGCCGGTCTCGACGTGAACCCCGACTTTGCCGCCATGATCGATACCCTCGGCTACGGCCGCGACGACCGCCGTCTGCTCGCCCTTGCCGAGGAGAGCTACGGCGTCATGCGCTGCCAGGTCGACCCCGCGGCCTGGACGCGCCGCTGCCTGCAGGCTTATGACCTGCCGGAGGACGCGGAAGCGGAGCAGACGCTCTGGGGCGCGTGGTTTTGCAGGAACGCACGCGCGTGCTGGAAAACGCCGACGCGCTGCTCCGGCAGGCGGAAGATCTCTGCCGGCGGGAGCCGAAGCTCGAGGAAAAATGCACCCCCGTTCTGGAAAAAAACCGCGCCGCCATCCGGGATCTTCTCGCCGAGACGACCTGGGACGGCTGCATGGAAAAAAAGATCGCGTCCTTCGGAGCCATGCGCCCGCCCAAGGACGCCGAAGCCGTCGAGCAGGTCAAGGCCCTGCGCAAAGAGGCCTGGGAGATGGTCAAGGACATCCAGCGCTGCTTCTACGCCCCGTCCCGGCAGGTCACGGACGATCTGCGCAGGACCGTCCCGGCTCTGCGCGGCCTGCTCGCGCTGCTCAAAGCCTTTGACGAGCGCTTCACGCAGGAAAAACGCCGCCGCCATCTTCTCGATTTCTCCGACCTCGAGCACTGTATGATCCGTCTGCTGACGAAAAAGGACACCGGCGCGCCCACCGCCGCCGCGCGGAGCCTCGCGCAGACCTACCGCGAGATCCTGATCGACGAATATCAGGACTCCAACGCCGTGCAGGAGTGTATTTTCCAGGCCGTCAGCCGGGAAGGGAAGAACCTTTTCCTCGTCGGCGACGTCAAGCAGTCGATCTACCGCTTCCGTCTGGCCGACCCCACGATCTTCCTGCAGAAATACGCCGCCTATCCCATGCGCGGCACACAGGCCCCCGGCGAGCCGCGCAAGCTCCTGCTGTCGAAGAATTTCCGCTCTCGCGCAGAGATCCTGGAGGCTGCCAACGACGTCTTTTCCCTCGTCATGAAAAAAGAGGCGGGCGAGCTCGACTATACGCAGGCCGAAGCCCTCGTCCCCGGCGCGAGCTTCCCGGAGGAGGGGAGCCCCAAGGTCGAGCTGCACTGCCTTGACCTGACCGCCGCGGACGACGATACCGGCGACAAGACCGGCGCGGAGGCCGAGTTCGTCGCCGCGCGCATCGCGGAGCTTCTGAACGGCGGCACGTTTGTAACGGAGAACGGCGCGCTGCGCCCCGCGCGCGCGTCTGATATTGTCATCCTCATGCGCTCGCCCGGCATGACCGCGGGCGTGTACCAGGCTGCGCTGCAAAAGCGCGGCATCGCCTGCGACGCGGGCGCGGGCGGCGATCTGCTGCAGACCGCCGAGGTCGAGATCCTCCTGCAGCTGCTGCAGATCATCGACAATCCCCGCCGCGATATCCCGCTGGCCGCCGCCATGGCCAGCCCCGTCTTCGGCTTTGCCCCGGAGGAGCTGGCCCGCATCCGCGCAGTGGACAAGTCCGCCGACCTCTACACCTGCATCTGCGCCCAGCCGGAGCCGACCGCCCATCTGCAGCGCTTCACCGCGTGGCTGACCGCCATGCGGCGGCAGAGCCGCCTTGTGGACGTGCCGGAGCTGCTGCAGACGGTCATCCGAACCTCTGGGCTGGAGGATGTTTTTGCCGCCCTGCCGGACGCCGAGCGCAGGCAGGCGGATCTTGCCGCCTTCTCCGCCTTCGTGACGCAGAGCGCGCAGACCGACGTCCACAGCCTTTCGGAGCTCGTGCAGCTGTGCGGGCAGCTTCTGGAAAGGGGCGCTTCGCTGCCTGCCCAGCAGACGCCCGCCCGGCAGGACGCGGTGCGCATCATGAGCATCCACAAGTCCAAGGGTCTGGAATTCCCCATCGTCATCCTCGCGGACCTCGCCCGCAAATTCAACCTGCAGGACAGCCAGTCCGCCGTCCTCACCGACGAAGAGCTGCTGCTCGGCGGCAACGTGGTCGACCTCGCGAGCCGCTCGTTCTATCCCGGTCTTGCCCGCATGGCGATCATGCGCCGCAAGACGAGCCAGACCGTCTCCGAGGAGCTGCGCGTGCTCTATGTTGCCATGACCCGCGCAAAAGAGCGCCTCATCATGACCAGCTGCGCGGCCCGGTATGAGAGCCGCCTGCAAAAGCTGCGCCTGCTGCTGTCCGACCCGCTGCAGCCCTGCGTGAGCGCGGCCGCCCGGCGTCCGGACGACTGGATCCTGATGGCGGCCCTCTGCCGCACGGAATCCGGTGCACTCTTCGCGGCCTCCGGCCCCTGTGACTGCAGCCGCGTGCGCGCGCTGCCGTGGCGCGTGACGCTGCAGCAGACCGCGCCCGCCGACCCTGCTGCCCGCGGCGCCAGCCCCGAGCAGCCCGCGCAGATCCCGCCGCTCGACCGCGCGCAGGTCGAGCAGAGCGCCAGCTTCCATTACGCCCACGAGGCCGCGACGCCTGCCCTCAAGCTGACCGCGACCCAGCTCAAGGGGGCCGCTTCCTCGACGCCGAGGCCGCCGAGCAGGCGCCCGCGGAGCCGCAGCGCCGCCCCTGGCGCACGCCGCAGTTTTTGCAGGGACCGGCCGCTGACCGGCCGCGAAAAGGGGAGCGCGACGCATCTTTTCATGCAGTTCGTGCGCTACGAGGCCTGCACGGACGAGCCCGGCGTCCGCGCGGAGCTGCAGCGCCTGCAGGTGCAGAAATTCCTGACGCCCCGGCAGGCGGAGGCCGTGGATGTACAAAAGATCCTGCGGCTGTTTTCCCTCGCCGCTCGGCAAAAACGCTCCTGTCGGCGAAAAACGCTCCGCCGCGAATTCAAATTCTCCATCCTGACCGACGCCGAAGCCTACAGCCCGGAGGCGGCAGGGGAGCAGGTCATGCTGCAGGGCGTGGTCGACTGCTTCTGGCAGGAGCCGGACGGCATCGTTATCCTCGATTTCAAGACAGACTACATAGACGGCGATCTGCAGCAGAAGGCCGGCGCTACGCCCCCAGCTCCACGCCTACGCCGCCGCCCTCTCCCGCCTCTTCCAGACCCCGGTCAAAAAAACCATCCTCCACTTCTTCTCCCCCAATCGCCCATCGAGATCTGACACACCCCAAGGCTCCCCCCAGGGGGAGCTGTCAGCCCAGGCTGACTGAGAGGTTGTGAGAACCTCCGGCGGTGCGCACCCCTTGGCTCCCCTTCCAGGGGGGCTGCTCGGCGCAGCCGAGACTGAGAGGTTGTATCAAATTTGCAACTGCCGACTGCCTCTGGCGGCCCTATCTTTTTTCTCGCAAGAGAAAAGATAGGGGAGAAAAAAGTGCTTGGACGCGTTTGGTGCTCTCTGCCTCTGAATTCAGGTAAGCACCAATCTTTTCGGGCGTCGTTCCACACGATACTCACCCTACGGGTATCGTACATACGCGCCGGATCGTCAGATTTGAAACTGGTTGCCGTAGAACAACTGCAATAAATAGAAGGTGCGTTAGGAAATTCAGATGGATGTTACCTTCTTGCGGGGCACCTAGGGCGGGGCTCTGCTCGCGCGCTGCCGGTTTCATCAGGGAACAACGGGCGGAAGGCGCACCACCATGCTATAAGGGAAGGCGGCACCATAAAAAAAAGAAGGTACCGCTCCGCGGTACCTTCCTTTTTGTCACTGCAGTTCTTCGAGGACTGGCTCTGCTGCGTGTCTTTCGGTGTTCTGCGTGGCCTTGTTCGTCTTGTTCTGCTTGCTCATGATGTGCCTCCTGCAGCGATAACTTGCGGCGCTGCCGCAGGGGTAGTTGCCCGCTGCGTCAGGATTTATCCTTCGGACTGCACACCAGCGCCGCGAGAAATCCGAAAAACACCGCCGCCGCGATCCCCGCGGCCGAGGCCTTGAGCCCGCCGGGTCAGCGCGCCGAGGATGCCCTGTTCCTGCACGGCCTCCCGCACGCCCTTGGCCAGCGTGTTGCCGAAGCCCGTCAGCGGGACTGTCGCGCCCGCGCCCGCGAACTCCACCAGCTTTTTTCATACACCCCGGCCGCCGAGGATCACGCCCAGCACCACGTAGCACACCAGGATCCGCGCCGGCGTCAGCCGCGTCAGATCGATCAGAACCTGCCCCAGCATGCAGATCGCGCCGCCGATGACAAATGCCTTGAGATAGTCCATAGCCTTACCTTCCTTCCGCCGTGATCGCCACGGCATGGCAGATGCCGGGGATCGACTCGCCCTGCCAACTCGACGTCGGCGAGAGCAGCGCGCCCGTCGCGCAGAACAGCAGCCGCCGCAGCTCCCGCTTCTCGAGCCGGTCCAGCAGATACCCGCACAGCACGCTCGCCCCGCACCCGCAGCCCGAGCCGCCCGCGTGCACGTCCTGCCGCTTCGGGTCGTAGATCAGAACGCCGCAGTCGTCATACACCGGCGTCAGGTCGACGCCGACGCGCTGGAACTGGTCGAGCACGATCTTCTTTCCCAGTGCGCCGAGGTCCCCGGTCACGATCAGGTCATAGTCCTGCGGCACGCGCCGCAATCGCGAAATGCGCCTGCAGCGTATCGATAGCCGCCGGGGCCATGGCTGCGCCCATGTTGTTCGCATCCTTGATGCCGAGATCCTGCACGCGGCCGATCGTCGCCGCCTCGATGCGCACACCGCTGCCGCTGCCGCCCACGATGCAGCAGCCGGAGCCCGTCACGGTCCACTGCGCCGTCGGCGTCCGCTGCCCGCCGTAGCCAAGCGGGGAAGCGGTACTGCCGCTCCCGCCGAGGCAAAAGTGCGAGGAGGTCAGCGCCGCCGCCGTCCGCGCAAAGCCCGCGTCGACGAACGCTGCCGCCAGCAGCAGTGACTCCGCCATCGTCGAGCACGCGCCGTAAAGCCCCAGAAACGGGATCGACGTCCCGCGCGCGGCGAAGGACGAGGAAATGCACTGGTTCAGCAGATCCCCCGCGAACAGCACGTCGATATCCTCATAGCTCACGCCGAGCTTGCGCTTGGCCGTGTCGAGCGCGAGCTCCTGCAGCTTGCTCTCCGCCTTCTCAAACGTCTTCTGCGACAGCTTCGCGTCCTTCCCCAGAAAATCAAAATAGGCCGCCAGCGGCCCCTCGCCCTCTTTTTTGCCGCCGATGGCGGCGTGGGACAAAATGACCGGCTTCGATTCAAATACAAGCGTCTGCGCGCCCTTGCGCATGGCGATCAACTCCCTGTCAGCATTTGTCCTTAGTATGTACCGCGGCGAAAAAAATAACCGCCGGCGTCAAAAACCGGCGGCCGGCCCGCACGCGGCGGGCCAAAGAGGAATGGAAAAATGAAAAAGAAGTCGCACAGATAGTATGTGCGGCTTCCTCTCGTTTAAACACGGACGAAATTATTTTTTTGCGTCCTTCAGCGCGCGGGCCAGCCAGACGGAGCCGAGGTCCAGCGCGGTAAAAAGCCGTCCTTCTCGCTCTTCTTGACGATCCGGTCGCGCGCACGCACGCCGGGATCGGTCAGCTGCAGCTCGACGGAGACCTTGCTCGCCACGTCGGCGTCGCCGACCTTCTTCGTCTCCAGGATCTGCAGCATCACGATGTGGGAATCTGCCATCGAACCGTAATATACCAAATTGTCCTTGCGCATGAGGGGGCGCCCCTTGTAGCTCAGGATCGTTTTTTCGTCAGCCATGATACACGAACCTCCTGATGTTCATTTTCCTATAGTATAGCAAAGAATCCCTGTAAAAGCAAATCAAATTCCAAAAATGATTTCCGACAGGAAAAAACGCCTCCTTATGCACTCTGCACAAAAACACGTAAAAATATTTTTGCTTTCTAACGAAAATTTAGCTTTACAAATGCAAAGTGATACGCTATAATCCAGACAATCATTCCAGATAGAGGCGCGGGCTTCAAAAGTACCGGGCGGCAAGCACAGGCAGTGGCCGTTCGGAAAAGGGGAGACCGCCGAAATGCCGCAGGCGCTGCCTGTACCCGCGGTGTTGGCTCGGCAGATAAGATCTGCCGGACTGTCACAAAGAAAAACTTTGTGAAGCGCTATCGATGGAAGCGGCAGGGGCGGGGATCTCCGTTTTCTGTTCATTCCGTGGATCGCTTTACAGAAGCGACCCACTTTTTTGTTGCTTTTGTGAAGCCTGTCTGGGAAAATAAAAAACGAAAGGTGAATGAAACAATGAGAAGAATCCTTTTTGCCCTCGTCCTTGCAGCTCTGATGCTGCTGAGCATGGCCGCCTGCGCCAGCTCCACCCCCGCAGCCACCGAGACCACCGCACCGACCGAAACCACTGAAACCACCGAGACCGCAGATACCCCCGCCACCGGCGTGGAAGACGGCGTTCTCACCGTCGGCATGGAATGTGCCTACGCCCCCTATAACTGGACGCAGATGGACGATTCCAACGGCGCCGTTCCCATCTCCAACGTTCCCGGCGCCTACGCCAACGGCTACGACGTCATGATCGCCAAGAAGATCTGCGAGGCCAACGGCTGGGAGCTTGAGATCGTCTCCAGCGCATGGGATTCCCTGTGCCCGGCTGTGCAGTCCGGCACGATGGACGCGAACATCGCCGGTCAGTCCATGACCGCCGACCGCATGCAGGAAGTTGACATGGCTGGCCCGTACTACTACGCCACCATCGTCTGCGTCACCACCAAGGACAGCCCCTACGCTGGCGCTACCTCCATCGCCGACCTGGCCGGCGGCAAGTGCACCGCGCAGTCCGGCACCATCTGGTATGACTCCTGCCTGCCGCAGATCGAAAACGCCGACCTTCTTGCCCCCGCTGAGACCGCACCGGCAATGATCATGCAGCTGCAGACCGGCTCCGTCGACTTCATCTGCACCGACATGCCCACTGCCATTGGCGCCGCCGCGCAGGACGATAACCTCGTCATCCTCAACTTCTCCGGCACCGACGGCGACTTCCAGTTCGCCTCCGAGGCTGAACGCGCCGAAAACGTCAACATCGGCATCTCCGTCCGCAAAGGGCAACACCGTCCTCAAGGACGCCATCGACAGTGTCCTCTCCACCATGACCGAAGACGACTTCAACCAGCTCATGGACGAAGCCATCCGCGTCCAGCCGGCGGTCTAAACCCTCAGCAAACCTTCTCACCAGGCTCCCCTTGAAGGGGAGCTGGCCCGAAGGGCCTGAGAGGTTATCCCCGCCGCAGCGGAAAAGGCTCCCCTTCCAGGGGCCGATTCCCCCTATCAGGGGGAAATGTCCCGAAGGGACAAAAGGGGTAGGGATGCTGTCAGCCGCAGGCTGACTGAGAGGTTGTCACAAATTTGCAGCGACCTCTCTGTCTCGGATCCGCCGAGCCACCTCCCCTGGAAGGGGAGGCATTGACTTCGCGTGTTCCCGTCTTGAATTCTTGAAAGGAGCTCTCTCCCGTGGATAAGCTTGCCAAGCTCATGCAGGATATCGCCATCCTGTGGGACAAATACCACCCGATGTACCTGCGGGGCATGCTCAGCACGCTCGGCCTTGCCCTGGCTGCGACTGCCATCGGCTGCATCATCGGCCTTGCCTGCGGCATCCTCAATACCATCCCCTGCGCCAAAAACGACCCCTGGCCCAAGCGCATCCTCCTGAAGATCCTCCGCGTCATCATCCGCATCTACGTCGAGGTCTTCCGCGGCACGCCCATGATGCTGCAGGCCGTCTTCATCTTCTACGCCCTGCCGTACTTTACCGACAACGCCCTGCGCTTTGATAACATCTGGGCCGCGTCCATCCTGATCGTCTCCATCAATACGGGCGCGTATATGGCCGAGTCCGTCCGCGGCGGCATCATCTCCATCGACCCCGGCCAGACCGAGGGCGCGAAGGCCATCGGCATGACGCATTTCCAGACCATGACCAGCGTCATCCTGCCCCAGGCCATCCGCAATATCCTCCCCCAGATCGGCAACAACTACATCATCAACGTCAAGGATACCTCCGTCATGTTCATCATCGGCTTCACGGAGTTCTTTGCCTCGCACCGCTATATCGTCGGCATCAACAACAAGTATTTCCCGTCCGCCGTCATCGAGATGGCCGGCTACCTCCTCATGACCCTGATCGCCTCCGGCATCCTCCGTCTGGTCGAAAAGGGTATGGATGGCTCCGACAGCTACGAGCTCGTGCAGGAGGATCCGCTCACCATGACCGCCGGGACCTATTCGCACCCCAAGCGCGGCAGCAACTATGACGAGCGCAGCAAGGAATACGGCGCGGAAAGAGAGGGCCGCTGAGATGGCAGACAACATTCTTGAGATCCGGCACCTGAGCAAGTCCTTCGGCACGCACGAGGTCCTGCGCGATATCGACTTTACCGTCAGCAAGGGCGACGTCATCTCCATCATCGGCGCCTCCGGCTCCGGCAAATCGACGCTCCTGCGCTGCATCAACCTGCTCGAGACGCCTTCGAGCGGCGAGATCCTCTACCACGGCGAAAACGTCACCGGCAAGAGCGTCAACGCCGCCAAATACCGCTCTCACGTCGGCATGGTCTTCCAGTCCTTCAATCTCTTCAACAACATGACCGTCCTCAAAAACTGCATGGTCGGCCAGATGAAGGTCCTCGGCCGCAGCAAGGACGAGGCACACGAGCAGGCCATGCGCTATCTTGAAAAGGTCGGCATGGCCCCTATGTCAACGCCAAGCCCCGCCAGCTCTCCGGCGGCCAGAAGCAGCGCGTGGCCATCGCCCGCGCGCTGGCCATGAACCCGGAGGTCCTCCTGTTCGACGAACCGACGAGCGCGCTCGACCCCGAGATGGTCGGCGAGGTCCTCACCGTCATGCAGAGTCTTGCCAACGAGGGCATGACCATGCTCGTCGTCACGCACGAGATGGCCTTCGCCCGGGACGTCAGCCGCCGTGTCGTCTTCATGCACGAGGGCGTCATCCTCGAGCAGGGCGCCCCCGCAGCCCTCTTCTCCGATCCCCAGCACCAGCAGACCAAAGACTTCCTCGCCCGCTTCCGCAACAGCTGAATATAACAAGGCGCAGACCGTTCCCGGTCTGCGCCCTTTGCTTATCATAGAAGCTTAATTTTGCAGCCGTCCCGCCACCTGATACATCTCCTCGTCGGAGATCTGCACCGTCACGTGCACGTACCGCGAAAACAGCTCAGCCAGCTCCTGCACCGGCAGGATCCCGTTCGAGACCTGCCGCGCGGTCTTCGCGTGGTGCGCGTCCAGCGTCTTGCGGGAAAATCCGTGCGCCACGGTCAGTGTCCCGCCCGGGGCCAGCAGCCCGGCCAGATGCGCCAGCAGCCGCTCCGGCTCCGGAAAATGCGGAAACGCGTTGTAGATCACGATGCAGTCGAACGGGGCAGGGAAGTGCGCCTGCTCCGCGTCGCCGCAGAGCACGGTCACGTTCTCCTGCGGGAACTTTTCGCGCGCGATGCGCGCCATCTCCGGCGAAATGTCGATGGCCGTTACCTGCGCCGCGCCGCGCTGCAGATAGTCCGGGATCAACACGCCCGTCCCGCACGCCACGTCCAGCACCCGCACACCGCTCCGGACCCCGGCGTTGTCCAAAATCCGCGCGATCACCGGCTCATTGCGCCGCAGCTGTGCGTCCCAGCCGGCGGCCGCCTGATCGAAAAATTCGATCACATCCTGCTGCTTCATCTTATGCCTACCGGACGCGCAGCAGCCGCGCCTTCGTCAGCGCCACCACGAGCGAGGGCAGCAGCACGAGCTGGATGATGATGCCCGGCAGACCCGTTACAAACGATGCCGTTGCCCACGCGGCGATCGAGAACGTCGCCGGCGCGAACAGAAGCGCCTTGCACACGCCGGAGAGCACCCGGCCCAGCAGCATCGCTGTGATCTGGCTGATGTAGAGGTCGGCATACAGCTTGCCCGTGTGCACGCGCAGCATCATCAGCCCGCATACGAGCCCGTACACGCCGCATTCGACCATCATGCCGGGCAGCACGGCCGGGCCGGGCATCCCCGTCAGCACGCCGGACAGCAGCGGCCCGAGCACGCCGCAGATCAGCCCATACGGCCACCCGCACGCCAGCCCGCACAGCAGCACAGGAATGTGCATCGGCAGGAAGATCATCCCGGCGTTCGCGATCGCGTGGAACGCCATCGGCAGCACCACGCACAGCGCGATGCACAGCGCGCAGAACGCCAGATTCTTTGCATTTACAGTCTTTTTCATGGGGAAACTCCTTCTTCATGTCGTTGCCGCCATTATACCAGCTCCCGCCGCCCCGCGGAAGCCCCACCGGGGGTTGTTTTTTCTCCCCGCCCCTTGCATTTCCCCCGCCCATCCGCTATAATAATCCCACCCAAGCTGTCTCGGCGGTTCTTACACAGACAGCCCGCCCCCAATTTCATACCCGGGTGTAGCTCAGCTGGTAGAGCGCGTGGTTTGGGAGCGCGGCAGCGTTCATCCGACCTGCCAGAGCCAAAACGCCCGAACCCCTTGACACACGGGCATTTGCGGGTTTTCTGCGATTTCCGGAATTGCCCGAAAATTCCCCTTTGACCACATGGCTGACTACAGACAGCAAGACCTTTCAATTTCATAACCGGGTGTAGCTCAGATGGTAGAGCGCGTGGTTTGGGACCACGAGGCCGCTGGTTCGAAACCAGTCACTCGGACCAGGAAACCCGCTGAAATCATAAGATTTCAGCGGGTTTTCTATGTAAATTGTTTGATTTTTTCAAAAAGTTATTCTTTGATTATTGCGGCGCAGGATTTGCGCTGCGGATTCGGCAAACTGGAAGTTATCGATTTCTTTGTGCGCTATATCTAACGGACAGCACAATGCTTACTGATGCGGTAATGACCTTTGCAAATACGGTGCTCCACCAAATCATGATTTGACCGCCAAACACCGGCGGCAGCATCAGTATCAACACCAGCATGATGATGGGTTCGATAAATGTCAGAACATAGGACAGCACACTTTTTTCGGTTGCGTAGAAAGCCGCCGTGGAAACTCGTGTGATGGCGTCAAACGGAACCGACACAAGGAAGATCGGCATGACCTTTATGACCCCTGCGTTTACCTCGGCAGATGAACCGAACAGTAGTCCAATCTTTCCACGGAGCAGGTAAATCAGAATCGCACTGATTACCGCCAAAACCATGGAAAATTCATACGCCAGCGTTTTGGTTTGTTTGAGCGATTTTTCTTCGCCTGCTCCGTAGAACTGACTCATGAGCGGCTGGCTACCATCACCGACACCCTGCAAAAGAAGATAAACAATGCAGATGATATAGGAGATACAGGCATAGGTGGCGATAGCCTCCTGTCCGCCATAAGAAACCGAAAATCGGTTGATGATCACAAGAGAGATATTTGGGGCAAGGGTCAAGCCAAATGGAGCAAGTCCGATTTTTAATATCTGAAATGCCGTTTTCGGGGTATCAACAGGTGCGATTTTCAGAGTGAGGTTCTTTTTGATGGCGCAATACACGAGTGCAACCGCCATGGTAACTCCCTGCCCAATAATGGTCGCCAATGCCGCACCGTACATGCCCCGTCCAAGAACCCACACAAAAGTATAGTCAAGAGCAATATTGGTAGCAAAGCCGCAGATCATAGCGATCATTGCCCACAAAGAACCGCCGTAATTACGCATAAACGGAACCAGTCCGGTGCCGAACACCTGTAAAATCGCTCCAAGGGCAATTACCTTGATATACTCATTTCCCAGAGTAAGCAACTCGCCCGATGCACCAAGGGCAGAAAGGATTTTCTCTGAAGTGAAGAAAACGGTGACAGTCAGGACAGCGCTGAAAAGAAGCATCAGCCATGTTGCACCGGCAACGAACTCCCGTGCTTTTTTCTCATTTCCTGCTGCTTTCAGAATGGAGTATTTGACTGAACCACCCATTCCGATTCCTGTCCCTACGGATTGCAGGACCGCCGTGATGGGATATGCAATGTTGATTGTGGAAAGTCCGGCATCCCCGATTGAGTTGCCTACAAAGAAACCGTCAACGATGGCATACACCCCGGAAAGCGCAAAGGATAACACGGACGGAATCACATACTGAAAGAAAGTCCGCTTGTTATTCACTGCCCAGACCTCCGCTCAGCTCTCTTTCAAAGAGAAGATTGAAAAGGTCAAGAATTTCACACATGGCTTGGAGCCGTTCGTTCCCGATTGTTCTATAAACCTTCTCCTCGGCTTTTCGTAAAGGCGCAATCATTCTGTGGGCGTATACCTGTCCGCTTTCAGTCAAGACGATCCGCTTCTCACGTTTATCGCCCTCGCTGGCCTCCAACAGTAAATAGCCCTTCTTTTGAAGTGCGCTCACGACCGTATGAACCGTCTGTTTTTGCATACCGAAATTCTCTGCGATCTGCTTTTGCGTCAGTTCTCCCATGGATTCCAGCGCATACAGCACCATCATTTCCGGGTATCCGACGCCAAGTACCGAAGCTGCTTTTGTATATAGAGCAGTGCTTTTCGCCCACGCAACGTTAAAATGATTGTTTTCCATAAGTCCCCCACTTACAAATAGTATTTGTAAATATTATTATAGTATATTGTAAGGACTACTGTCAAGGGCGTATGGAGCAACAAATCCCAATTTATTTCATTATAGCAAAACCGCGCCCAAAACACAATGCAGCCATCCGGGGCATTCCGGGCGGCTGCGTTCCGTTCATTCGATCAATGACTGTCCGCTTTCTGCCGCTTCAACTCCGCCAGCTCCGCTTTCATCTCTGCGATCAGCACCTTCAGCTTCTCCTCGCATTCCTCGCGCGTGTATGCGCATACACATTCCGCGCGTGCTTCTTGCCGTCGATCCATGTCGGGGAGTAACGCCCTTCAAACAGGTGGTCGTTGATCTGGCTGATGCAGCCCGTTCCGGGCTTGCGGACCTTGCCCATGTAAGGCTGGAAGTCGACGATGGCAGGCGCATTCGCCTGCGGCGCAGGCTCGTCCGGAAGTTCTGCTTTGCCGATGCCGCAGTCGATCTTCCGCGCGGCGGCGTGCTGCATATCAGAGGTTGTGTGCGTGTAAATATCCAGCGTAGTTGCCGCCGACACATGCCCCAGCATGGCGGAGAGCGTTTTCACGTCCATCCCATTTTGCAGCGCCAACGTTGCGAACGTGTGTCTGAGGTCGTGAAAACGCACCTGTTTGCAGTTTGCATGCTCCAGAATCAGCTGCAATCGGTCGTAGACCGAACCGGGGTTGAGCGGCATATCCTCCAGCACTGGCGACGGGAACATCCAGCGGGAGTGATTGCTTTCACGGTATTCCCGCAGCACCTGCACGACGGCAGGCGGCAGCACCAGCTTGCGGATGGAGCTTTTCGTCTTCGGCACGCTCATCACGATCTTGCCGCGAACCAAGCTGACCTGTTTGCTGATCGTGAGGACGCCCGTTTCAAAATCGAGGTCGTCCCATTGCAGCGCCAGCAGCTCGCCGCGCCGCAGGCCTGTCGCCAAATCCAGCAGAAACAGCTCATAGTAACCCTCGGCTTGCGCCTGAATGAGAAACCGCTGCAATTCATCCCGCGCCAGCACCTGCATCTCGCGCGCCTTTTTTGGGCGGCAGCTTGCAGCCCTCGGCGGGATTGGTGCGGATAAGCCCATCCTGTACAGCCCCCTTTGGAGCGCCGAGCGGCAGGTCGCGTGGCACATCCGTACCATACGGTCAGACAGCCCCTCGCCGTAACACTCCGTGCGCGTCTTGCGGCCGCTATTTTTCAGCCGCGCGTAAAACTGCTGGAGGTCGTTCTGCGTCAGCCTGTTCAGCGGAATCTCGCCCAGCTCCGGCTTGATGTGCAGGCGGATGCGGTCTTCATAGCCGGACTGCGTCGAGGTGCGGATATTCGGCTTGCAGTGCGTTTCATACCAGTAATCCAGCCAGTCGGCAAAGCGCATCTCCGGCCGCAGCTTGTCCGACGGAATGCCGCCGAGCTGCGCTTGAGTGCCGCCAGCTTTTCCGCGCATTCGCGCTTGCTCTTGCCGAAGACGGCCTTTGTTTTCGGGTAGCCGTGATCATCGTAGCCGACGACATACCGACCCTCCCAGCGTCCGTCTGCGCGCTGACGGATCAGTCCGTCGCCTGCTTTTCGTTTCTTTGCCAAGGCTTCAGCTCCTTTCCGAATAGGTCCTCCATGAAGCCGCCGACGATGCCGCCCGCGGCTTCGCGCATATCCGGCGTGACGTGCGTGTAGGTGTCGAGCGTGAAGCTGGCGTTCGTGTGCCCCAGAATCCCCGCCAGCGTTTTCGCGTCCACGCCGCTGGTGAGGGCGTGTGTCGCGAACGTATGACGAAGATCATGAAAGCGAATGCTCGGCAGTCCCGCTTCCTCCAACAGCGTTTTGAGCCGCCGGTATGCTGTCCCCGGATTCATCGGCAGCTCCGGGCTGGTCGGCTGCGGGAAAATCCACTGGCTGATGGAGGCTTTCTTCCTCACCCGCAGCAGCGCCGCGACGCTCTCCGGCAGGATGATCGTGCGGTTGCCCTGGCTCGTCTTTGTATCGCCGAGGGCGTAGATGCCCTGCCCCTTGCTGTGCAGCGTCCGGGAGATTCCGAGCGTCCCGGCCTTCGCGTCGAAGTCGCGCCACATGAGCGCACAGATCTCGCCGCGCCGCAGGCCGGTCATAAGCTCCGTGTAGAAGAAATCCCGCCAGATATCGTCCTTCTGAACCGCTTGCAGGAACGTGTCCAGCTCCTGTTCGTTCAGCACCTGCATCGGCTTGTAGTTGGATTTCGGCGCAGTTGCGTTCTCGGTCGGATTTTTCGGAATGATGTGCGCCTGCACCGCAGCCTTCATCGCGCCGTGCAGCATCGTATGGATGTGCCGCACGGTCGAATCGGAGAGTCGCTTACTGCCCTCGGCGTCCTCGCGCACGCGCCCGCCGTTTTTCAGCCGCCGGTACATCCGCTGCACGTCCTGCGTCGTGATGAGCGAAACCTGCTTGCCGCCGAGCTGCGGCTTGATGTAGTTTTCGATATAATTGCGGTAGCCTTCCAGCGTCCCCGACCGGATCGTGCCGTCCTTGTATTCCGCGAGCCAGCGATCCAGCCACTCGCCCAGCGTCATGCGGCTGTCCTCGGTCAGCTCCACGTCCTGATAGCATTCGATGCTCTGGTGCAGCTTCTCCGTCAGCGCCTTCTGCGTTTTCGCGTAGACGTGCCGGAAGATCGGGTCGCCGTTTGCCTTGTGTCCCACGACGATGCGCCCCTCCCAGCGCCCATCGTCGCGCTTTCTGACCATCCCATCCCCGGATGGCCGCCGTTTTCCCATATGCAGGCCTCCTTTCTTTTATGGCTTTTCTCTAACAACTACCACGCGGGAGACAGAATAGCTACCTCCCACGCGGAGAGTTATCAGAAAGTTATCATTTTGGTTTGCTTTTGTCGATTGTGTGGGTTATTTGACTTGTGGTCTGCAACACGGTTTGCTATAATATAGAAAATGCTTTTCCCACGCTCGGTTTTATTTCGCGAAATTTGCAAGGCGTGTTATGACACGTTCTATGAGGAGGATGCTATATGGGCAACAAACCGAATGATGCCGCCAGGGAACCTCGGCTCTCACCGTCAATCAAGGATCTTGCAGCGAAAGCAAAACAGGCAGCGGTCAAGGCGCAGGGTACGGTGCTCAAAGCCGTTGACAAAAATGGAAACGGAAAAATCGATGCTGAGGACTTTGGCATTACCAAAGAATCCATACAGGATGCCGCACAGAAGCTCAAAGCCAGTGCAAACCGCATTGGAGAAAGCCTCAATGATGCAAAGACAGAGCTTGACCGCAGGGTACTGCGTCCTGTTTTCAAAGAGGACTTGTATTAGGAAGATGGACGGCCTTTGCTCAAATATTACGTATATGTACGTTACAGTGGACACTGTGACCCCTCAAATCAGCTTTAATAATGAGTTTGAAACATACGAAGAAGGCATCTACCTACATGGAATATGCTCTAAAGACACAATTGAAGTTTGGCTGGACGGTGAATATGTCTATATGTCGGATGTCCCCGATTTTGGCATATATTTTGAGCTTACGCCCGGCGAACATAAAATGGTATTCGAGCTCTATGATAGGTGTGGAAACAAAACAACCGAAGAAATTGTGCTTCAAAGGTACGTGAATTAAAGGTTTTTGTCAAAGAGATAGGGGGGCACCTCCTAACTCTTTGGCGCAGGAGGAGGCAAAGTGCGTGAAAATAAAAACATTAGTCCCAATCCTTCTGGGTTTTGTGCTCGCCGCCGGAATCGGCGTATACGCTTATCAGAAGAACGCCCCCGGCAAAGAAGAATACATGGCTGCGGCAATTGCGTATTTGGAGGAGCAGAAAACGGCTCTAGATGGTGCAGAAACGATTCCAATGGATATAGACTGGGCGACCGGCAGAGTTATTCGCATACACGCAGACAGCCCATATACTATCGACAAGAATCATCTCATATTTAACGAATGTGACAGAGGTGTGTCGGGTTGAAGACATTCCTGAACTGGCGTACCCGCTCGTGTATGTAGGAGATAAGATATCAGGAAACAATGAAAAATTGTATTATTCCGCAGACAAAAAATCCTCGAGTTTACTCTGAGCGAAACGGACAGCCTTGCGTTCCTTCTTTATCTCACAGGGAGCGGCTCACTATACCCCGAGATCAAGGAGTTCTTTATCGAGGGCGTGATTCGACAACTTCAAAATGAAATTAACTTTGGAGACTCAGACATCCTAAAATTTAGTAACGGCCATCTGGAAAGCATAGACATCAAAACGCAAGAAACTGCGGAAGTGCTTTTTGAATGTATCAGAAACTGTGTTCAGATAAATGACCTTACGGATGTCAGTCTTGAGCCAATGGCGCTTCCGATCCTAGTAAACGGGCGAGGCGCAGGTACATTTGAGATGTTCTTTGCAACTTATCAGGAAACGGGACAGTTTATTTGCATTAGCTTTGCCCCAGAGGATTCAGCACGCTTTCAAGATTATGTAATGGAACTTCAAAAAAGGTATGGCGTGAGCATCGGCGCGGACGACTGGTTCAAGGATGACGTGCAATATGTCTATGAAAAGGGCCTGATGCTCGGCACAGGTGAAGGCACATTCAGCCCTTATCTTAACACAACAAGAGGCATGATCGTAACGATTCTCTATCGTCTGGAGGGAAAGCCTGTAGCAAGCGATTCCAGACCGTTTGATGATGTGGAGAGTGGCAAGTATTACGAAAAGGCCATCTCATGGGCCGTAGAAAACCATATCATCGAGGGTTATGGCAATGGCAAGTTCGGCCCGGAGGACGACATCTCGCGCGAGCAAATGGCGACGATCCTCTATAACTACGCAAAGTTCAAGGGCTACGACGTGAGTAAGATGACTGACCTCTCTAGATTCACCGACAGCAACAAGATTAGCGTCTGGGCTTCCACCCCGCTTGCATGGGCCAACGCCGAAGGGCTTATCAACGGCAAGGGTGACGGCATTCTTGATCCGGGCGGCAATGCCCTCCGCTGCGAGGTCGCGGCAATCCTGCATAGATTTGAAGAGAAGATCGTGAAATAAGCATGCAAAGCAACAGAGGCGTCGGGTCAAGAATCCTGCGTCTCTGTTTGCCTTCGGGATATTTTTTGAAAACGGAATAACGGTCGATAGCTGTTTTTGTTTGTATTATGTGTTTTGCTTATTTACCAACCATGATCAACCACAGGTGAACTAGAGGCGTTCGACCGTCGCCTTGGTTTCCGGCATAAGCCAGAGCGGAAATTTGATTTTCTTGTTTGCCATGCTAATTTCCCTCCAATTTTGTGTGTGACCCCGCTGTTTTCCTTGAAACAGCGAGATTATTTGCGCTTCCGACCCCAATGGGGCTATTTTTGCCCTCTCAACAACCCCTGCGTCAAAGCTCCAAACTGCTCGCACTGCGGGCAGATGTGTTCGCCAAGGTGCGCGCACGACACCTTGGCTTTCTCCTGCTTCGCCGCTTGCGGCTTTGCTCTCTGTCCGAAATTGCCCGCAAGTGTCTTTCTTCTGTGCTTGGCGTCCCCGCAACGCTCCCGCACGGCGGCGCAACGTGCGCATTTTCGCTCCAAGCGGGTACGCGCCCGGCTGTGCCCGGAAAACCGGACACAGCCGCGACACGCGGCTCACGCTGGTGGACGGGCGGTTTCCTGCTGCGCCAGTTGGAACGCTTCCAACCGTTTTCGGATGCGTTCCTGCTCACATTCCGTGTCCAGCTTTGCAAGCTTCTGCTCGTAAAATTGCTGGATAGAGAGCTGAATGGGCAGGAGCGTGTACAGAAGACTCCCGTTTTGTTTTCGACCATCCTGCGTGATGATGCTTGTGTGCTCCGTTTGAATGAGGCCACGTTCGACCAGCTCCGCAACATATTTGCGCACCGTGTTCGGACTCATATTGACGGCTTTACCAATCGTTTTGTAGCTTGCATGGCACTGATATGTCGTCCGATCCTCAATGTACATCAGATAGCTGTAGACCGCCAATGCCCCCGGTGAGAGACCGAGGGCGAAAACCTCATTCGGCAGAGGAAAGTAGTTTTTGATTGGATCGCGCGAGGTATAGTACTTATTCTTCATGCGTGCCTCCCGTCTGTCGCTCCACCCAGAGACGGAACTGTTCCTTCGGTACGACCAGCCGGCTGCCGATCCGCAGCGACGGAAAGCCGTCCTCATGCAGAAGTTCATAGGCGCTCGACGGCGATACGCCCAGCGTGCGGGAGACAAGCTGCGCATTGAGAAACAGCGGCAGCTCGTCAAAATTTTTGATGCTCGATGTGTTCAATGTCTTTTTTACCTCCAACTGATTTTAGAAAATTCAGAGATTAAACTTGCATTTCGGAGGCCCCTCTGTTAGACTGAACACAGTTACCGTCCGTGTTTTCCGAAACGCGGCGCGCCGTCCGACTGTTGCAGCAGCCGGGCGGTTTTTTCACTTTTTGACTGCCATCCTCCATACCCGTTCCTGCTCTGCGGCCTTTTGTTGACGCACACGGCGTTGGCTTCGCCTCGGTACGCTGGCTGCTTTTGCAGCGTCGCGGCATACTTCTCCGGCGAGTATCGTCTTTGGAGATGGGTGTGAAATTTTCAAGGTACAGAGCAACTTTCCGTTGACAAGCTGTCTATACGGTGTTAGACTATGATAAAATGATTTAGACAGCTTTCTGGTTTTAAGGTAACATAGAGCTACATATTTGTCAAGACTATTTCATTTATAATTTACAATTAGTCCATATTTGAGGTGAGAGCTATGTGGTATGCGAAGATGTATTTCTCCGGTGAGAGGGAGTTTTTTGAAAACGATGCGTTTGGAATGCAGGGCCTGCCGTCCAAGCAGTTAGAACTTCCGTTTTTGGAAAGTCTGCTGACGTTTCTGGAATTGGATGAAAAAGAAATCACGCCGATGCTGGAACGCATCAGCGTGAATTGGGAACACTTCGTCGAAAGCAGTGACCTCGGAGCGCATACAGCCGCGATGGTGGAGTTGGGTATGCTGGCTGAGAAGCACATTTACTTTCGCCTTTTATATACGCGCTGCTTCGGCTGCATTTCCGTTAATGGCTTCGATCAAGCGGAGATTCAGGCGATTGCTTTGGACTTAAAGGAGTTTGTAACGCAGTTTTCAGAGACAAGGAAGCAGGTCGAGAAGTTTTTGGAATGTGTGCTGGACGTGGATTCCGCCGGGCGTGAACCGCAGAAACAGGCGGCGAAAAACTATCATTACGACCAGCCGAGAAATCCGGAACTGTTCCGATTTGAGCCGATCCCGCTGAGTTTTGAACCGGTCGAACCGGGCCGCTGCGCACCTGTTTTGTACTCGTCCGCCGTGCGGGACATGATCGACTATTCGCTGCGAAGCTGCGTCGAGCGCGGCGTGACCGTGCGCCGCTGCAAGAACTGCGGCCGCTGGTTCCCGCAGACCGGCGTGAGCGCAGAGTATTGCGAGCGCCCCGTGAAGTACGGCGAGCAGCGCTGCCGCGAGATCGGCGCGTTCCGGCAGTGGACGAAAAAGCAGACCGACGATCCGATTTTCAAGGCGTACCGCAAGGAGTACAAAAAGCGCTTCGCGTGGATCAAGGCCGGGCGCATCACCGATGAGCAGTTTTACGCTTGGAGCGAGAAAGCCAGAGAAGAAAAGAAAAAATGCGACCGCGAGATCATCTCGCTGGAGGAATTCCAGCAGTGGCTCCGCGACTCAAAAATATGAAACTACGCGGCCGGTGAATGCACCGGCGGCGTATTCTTTGTCTATAGCGAGTGTGAATTTGAGTTGCTGGGCGCTCAGGTTACGCAGAGAAAAGGTACGATTTTTGCCCAATCCTGTATCTGTTTATTGAGAGATGCTTTTTCATTTGTTCCGCGATTGCGGTTCAGCGTACCCATAACGCCGCAGTGCGCAAACGCAAAAACGAACGCGGTTTCGTCATCACAAAGATGGATTTGAACAGGGTTTTCACTGCTTTCGATGAATCGATTATAGTTTCGTATGACCGGTAGCCGCTGCAATCCAAGCGCACGAAGCGTACACCGAAAGGTATCCTTTCCCAAACAGAGCAGTACACGCGGATGTATGATATCAACCAATCTGCGAAAGAATGGGGCATCTGCATTGGCCCAAGCTGTTTTAAAACCACCGCTCGTTCCTTGCAATCTGTAGCCCATTACGAGATTTGTAAAGAACAATTTCGGATCGTCAGATAAAATATCAAAACCAATTGTGCGGGATAGCTGAATTAGATTTCTATCTGTAATGCTGTCATTTCCGCGCATATAGCTTACCGCGTTCTCGCAGTTCATGTCGCATACGTTTTTCATGGTTGCAACGGAAGGCGTATCCCAAGGGCAGCCCCAATCCTGACCGACCAGCATGATATCCGCATCTAAGTGTCCGCGCCCTTGCCAGTACGCCCATAGATTGATCTCTTTACATTCCTTGCACCAACGGAGTTCACGGCTTTCTGACAGATATGCCTTCTGGACATCGGCAATCAGTTCTTGATATTGTAATTTTTTTGATACGATGTCATTATTCATATCATTTATTTCTGAATTCTTCCCGATCAGCAATCTTACCCAACCGCACCAGCCGAGAGGTTATGCTGCCCTCCGAGCGTTTGAAGTAGGCACACATTTCCTTCCTGCTGCCTCCGGCATCGAACATCTGGCAGAGGACTGCATCGTCCGCATCGTTCCAAGGCTTGCCCGCATTTTCGGGCTGCGGCTTCGGCGGCTTTCCTGGAAGCGCCTTCAGAACACAGTGAAATGCCCGAATAATTTCAGCCTTGTTGCACACATGATCCTCCGGCAGAACCTCGCCTGTCAGCGGATCAACGCCGTCTGCCAAGCCGGATAGCAGTTCTTTTGCTCGTTGCAGATCCATAAAGTGACCTCCTGGCTATTTCCTATGCATCCTATTTGCCGCCCAAACAGAGAACGCTCTCTGCCATTTCCTAGCAGCGTGCTTAATAAAAAGTAATCCTGACATGATCATCTTCATCTGCCACGCGAACACACATCCACTTTTTTGTGTCTACAACTCCCTTTTTCCATCGCTTAAATCCTTTTTGCTGTGCAATAATAGCAGCCCAAGAAATAACTATCTCGTTGTTTGTTATATAATCCAGTTTTATTCCTTGCAAGATTTCCCGCGGGGAAAGCGTATCCTCAAAGCGTTTGATTGGCTCGATCGTGTCTAATAAGCACAGCATGAATTGTAAAGGGAATGCTTCAACAGAGAGCTTGCTTTCGGGGTGCTCTGTATACACGAGAGGTGTAAGACCGTATTGTGTATACTCCTCCTTTTCGGTCTTACCGCCAAGCCATATGTTGTGGCAAATGATTGCATCTGCTGCATATGCGGCAAATGCGAGATGGCCAATGTTCCAGCCTAGCCCGTAGCAGTTCATGCTTCCGCAACTGTTAAAGCGGCCGTTTGTATTTTTCAGAAAGTTCTTTACGAATCCATCGAAGAACAAATAACCGGCAAGTATTCCATGCTCGCAGTTACCGCGGCAAGCGCGGTAATAGAAATAGTTTTCGATCAGCTCTGGAGAAAAGCGAAAAGGGATATTATCCACTTTATAGGGGAAGGGCTTGTATGGAGAGTATTGAATATTGTGATTTCCGAGGTGAAAACGCAGGGAGCGGTGCTGCTCTGAATCATTTGTGCGTATGGTTCCCAATTCGATGCAGCTTGCAAAATCGTGATACATAGCTGGCAAAAACCATATGTACTGAAAGTCATATTCATCTTCGCACCACGACGTATAGTTTGGCACAAATGACTTCAATCTGTTATCGATATTCGTTTTAAATATCGGTAACAGTGTTGTTCCAAGCAGGTATAGTGACGCAGAATGTGTGTGCTTTCCATGTCGATTGTATTGTGGAGTCAAATCACGGTTAAACAGCGCTTTCTTTTCTCCTTTTTCGTAATGTCGGTTTAAAAACTCCAAACATTCGCTCTGACTCTCTTCAAAATTATAGGTAAATAATTTCTCCGCATTACAGTCAATTTGGTAGTAAGACTTTTTTTGCTCAGAAAAACGACCAAGCAAGCTTTTCATGCACATATTGCCTCTTTTCGCTGGCCGATTTCTCAAAATCAGTTTTTGCAGTAATTCGAGCTGAATCTCTAATATTTGTAATTGTAGCAGATTATAATGTGAATCGCAAGAAAGCAATAGGAAAGAACGGTGTTTTATCAATTTTTTATCATCTGCACCCCAAAAGACCAGTTGAGCCTTACCCATTTCTCTGCTACAATAGCCACATAAGAAATACGCAGCGGAGGTTTTCCCATGATCCGTGAAATCTGCAAAGATGAATTCTTTTTATCTCAAAAGTCAGAACCTGCCACGGCTGACGATTTGGCAATCGTGCAGGATTTATTGGACACGCTGGCCGCGCACAAGGGTGGCTGCGTGGGCATGGCGGCGAATATGATTGGCGTCAACAAGCGCATCATCGCGTTCGACAACATTGGTACATACATGGTCATGTTCAATCCCGTGATCGTCAAAAAATCCGCGCCGTATGACGCGGAGGAGGGCTGCCTGTCGCTGACCGGCACGCGGAAAACAAAGCGTTATCAGACCATCAAGGTGCAGTGGCAGAATGAGCAGTTCCAGACGCGCATAAGACGTTCACCGGCTGGGCAGCGCAGATCATTCAGCATGAAATTGACCATTGTGAGGGGATTTTGATATGATTTTATGCTTTTCGGGGACTGGAAACAGCAAATATGTGGCCCAGCGCATTGCGGACGCGCTGGGCGATGCACTTGTGAATCTGAACGACCGCATCAAGGCTTCCGACACTTCTTCCGTTGAAACCGGCGAGCGGGTTATTATCGTCACGCCAACTTACGCGTGGCGCATTCCGCGCGTCGTGCGCGACTGGCTTCGGAAAACGGAACTGCGCGACGCAAAGCAGGCTTGGTTTGTCATGACCTGCGGCAGCGAGATCGGCAATGCCGACAAGTACAATCGCGAACTCTGTGCGGAAAAGGCGATTTCCTGCATGGGTACGGCGCAGATCGTTATGCCGGAGAACTACATTGCGATGTTCTCCGCGCCGCAGGCGGACGAAGCGCAGGAAATCGTCGCCAAAGCCGAGCCCAGCATCGACCGAGCAATTGCGGCGATTCAGCGCAATCAGCCGTTCGCGCCGACGCGGAACAATCTCTACGACCGCTTCATGAGCGGCCCGGTCAATCCGATTTTCTACAAATGCTTCGTCAAAGCGGATGCCTTTACCGTATCAAGCGCCTGCATCGGCTGCGGGCAGTGCGCAAAGCGCTGTCCGATGAACAACGTTGCAATCAAAAACGGTACGCCGGTTTGGGGCAAGAACTGCACCCACTGCATGGCGTGCATCTGCTACTGTCCGACCAGCGCAATCGAGTACGGCAAAAAGAGCGTTGGTCAGCCGAGGTATCATTTTGAGGCGCTGTGAGGTCTGCAATGAATCGTGAAGAATTAGAAGCCTATATTCTGAACCACTACTCTGCCCAACCGGATTATCCTTGGGCAGACACACCGCGCGCCGCCGTGTTCCGTCATGCAGGCAACCGGAAGTGGTTCGCGCTGGTCATGGAAGTGCCGCGCAGCAGGCTTGGACTTCCAGGTGCGGAACCGCTGGACATTGTCAATTTTAAGTGCGATCCGATTCTGATTGCATCCCTGCGCGGCGAGAACGGTATTTTTCCAGCGTACCATATGAACAAAGCAAGCTGGATCACGGCCGCGCTGGACGGCAGCGTGCCCGCAGAAACGATCGAGCTTTTGCTGGATGTGAGCTATGAGCTGACCAAGCCCAAAATTCGCAGGAAAGCGGCAAGCAGGAAGGAATCAGATGATACGAAAATTTGAAACTCGGGACTTGGACACCGTCATGCAGATCTGGCTGCACGGCAATCTGGACGCCCATGCGTTTATTGCGGCAAGCTTTTGGACGGAGCATTTCGAGATGGTGCGTGATCTGCTCCCGCAAGCGGAGCTCTATGTCCACGAGAACGAGGACACCCGGCAAATCGACGGCTTCATCGGTCTGACGGAGAACCACATCGAAGGGGTTTTTGTTGCAAAAGCTGCGCGTTCCAAGGGCATTGGCAAAGCACTGCTGGAGTATGCGAAGTCGCGCAAACCGTGCTTGACGCTGAGTGTCTACCAGAAAAATCAGCGGGCGCTTGCGTTTTACCGGCGTGAGCAATTCGTCGTGCAGTCGGAAGGCATCGACGAGGATACGAACGAAGCGGAGATTCAGATGCTCTGGACACGGTAGGCGCAGAGAAATTGACGGAGGACGGGCAGCCGTCCTCCGTTTTGTCAATCTGTAAGCTGCTCCCGCAGAAAGCGCCGGAGTTTTTCCAAATCCGGATCGCAGAGCACCGGCAGGATCTCCACCAGCTTTTCCGGCTCCAAATTCCACCACTGATAGTGCAGCAGCAGATCTTTCAGCTCCGCGTCAAAGCGCTCCTTGATGAATCTCGCCGGGTTCCCGCCGTAAACAGTGTACGCCGGAACATCCTTCACCACCACGGAATAGACGGCGATGATTGCGCCGTCTCCGATCTTCACGCCGGGCATGATGATGCTTTCACGCCCGATCCACACGTCGTTTCCGATGACCGTGTCGCCCTTGCGCGGAAGCTGCGCCATGTGCAGCGGCGTATTCTCCGTCCAGGCGCCGCCGAAAACGTTGAATGGATACGTCGTGGCGCTGCTGATGCGGTGATTCGCAGGACCCATGATGAACTTCGTGCCGGACGCGATTTGACAGAACTTGCCGATCACGAAATGATCGCCGAACTCCGGGTAGTTGAACAGCACATTGTTCCGCTCAAACCCCGTCGGATCGACCGCATCGTCATAATAGGTGTAGTCACCGCCCGTGATATTCGGCGCAGTGACGACGTTCTTGATGAAGCAAGAGGTCTTGTATTCATTCGGAAAGACCGCATTCGGGTCAGGAATATTCATCATTATTTTGTCCTTCCTGGCTGTTTTTCCATCACAAAATTCGTGAGCGCAACGCCGTGGCGGATCACTTCCTGTTTGCGCACGACGCGGTATCCGCATAACAAGTTTCGCTTATTTGAGTTTTTCAGGGGCATGATGCCATTGATTGCAACTCGCCGCACTCACCGAAAAAACATCAGCATAACTTGATGATTTCGAAATCATTACGGACCAATGATTTTATCCAAGACTAGTCAGGCGCCCACTTGGGCATCCAATATACTTTGTTTCTACGGTTTGCAGTGTGAATTCTCTGGTGAGATCTGCGATCCAAGTTCATCTGATTGGCACGATTGTCGGCGTCAGCTCGATATGCCTTGTTATTTGGATTATGCAGATTTGCCCAGTGATCCCCCTTGGAACCGAAAGTCCTTGATTTTGCTGGATTCCCGGGATATTAACTTTTTGGATACCGCATTACGATTGCAGGTCGCTTTACTTGTGACTTGCTCTCCCAGGTTAACTACAACATTCCTTGTAGCTTCAATACAATGCTTTAAGGGTGATATAAACTCAAGGACCAATAAATTTATCCCTTCTGCCGATGGATAGCATCATGACATACATTACACAGTGTGATCAAATTCTCTACGGTATTCTCGCCACCATCCTTATGCTGTTGTTTATGATGAAGCTCCAGCATTTTTCTCGGGTCATCCCTGTTGAGCTTAAAGCAATGCTCCGCTGCCCATTCTTGGGATCGCTGCTCAACCTCAAGATTTCTCAGTAATGAAATCATTTCAAGTGTCGCCGGAAGAAAGTGGATATTTTAACCGTTTGATTAAGAAATAGTATGATTTTTCTCGAGCGCTTTCAAAGCAAAGGGACGCGCGTAGCAACCCCTCCGGCAGTGTTTCATCGCCGGAGGGGCATTTTTTGATATTCTGAGATAGACGCGTTCAGGCAGCCGTGTGCTTATTCCGGCAGCATGTCAACAGCAAACAGCGCGCCGGCTCCGCCGGTGTGAACAAAGAGAAGATTCTCCTCGCCGTCAAAGTAGCCGTCCTCAATCAGCTGGAAGAAGCCCGCCAGCGCCTTTCCGGTGTAGACAGGATCGACCAGAATGCCCTCCTTGCGCGCCAGCTTGCGGACGGCAGCAGAGCCCTCCGGACTTGCAATGGCATAACCGGGGCCGATGTGGAATTTGATGTGAATATCCTCACGCTGCACCGGAACATCGCTCTCGAGCAGCTCCTTCAGACCTCCCATCAGGTCATACGCAATGTCAGCAAACGGGTCGTCGCAGACGCCCACGCCGACAGAGCGCGTTCCCGGCAGGAACAGCTTTGCGCCGTAGGTCAGGCCGGCATAGGTTCCGCCGGAACCGGTGGCGCTGACAATGCTGTCAAACTTGACGCCCAGAGCCCGCGCCTGCTCTGCAATTTCCTTTGCGCAGTTGACATAACCGAGCGAGCCCAGCGGCACCGATCCGCCCACGGGGATGAAATAGGGCGTATGCCCGGCCTTGCGCAGCTCGTCCATGATCCGCTCCATCTCGGCGTACACATCGTCATAGGTGTCGGTGTCCACAAAGCGGACATCTGCGCCATAGATGCGGTCAAGAATCTGGTTACCGCCAGTCAGCTCGCCCCGTTTTTTCAGGACGAGGATTGATTTCATACCGAGCTTCGCGGCACACGCGGCAGTGAGCATGGCATGGTTCGACTGCGGACCTCCTGCGGTGAGCACCACATCGGCGCCGTTCGCCTGTGCATCCGCCAGCAGGAATTCCAGCTTGCGCACCTTGTTTCCACCGAGCGCCACACCGATCATGTCGTCTCGCTTGATGTAAATGTTCTTTCCATACTCCCGGCTAATCGCCTCCAGCTTGTAAAGCGGCGTAGGCAGCACAGCGAAGGGAATGCGCGGGAATTGTGTGATCTGTTTCATGAGCAGGACCTCCTATCTGCAGGCAATTGCCTCAATCTCCACCAGAGCGTTCTTCGGCAATCTCGCGACCTCAACAGCGCTGCGCGCCGGAGGATTCTGAGGAAAGAAAGTGGCGTACACCTCGTTCATGGCCGAGAAGTTGTTCATATCGCTGAGAAAAACGGTGGTCTTGATGACATTTTCCATCGTAAGTCCCGCTTGCGCCAAAACAGCCTGAACATTGGCCGGGGACTGATGGGTCTGCTCTGCGACACCCCCAGGAGCGAAGCTACCAGTCGCGGGGTCTACGGGCAGCTGCCCGGATGTGATGACCAGATTACCGGCACCGATTCCCTGTGAATACGGGCCGATGGCTGCGGGGGCTGATTTTGTTGCAATAATCTCTTTCATAGAGCAGGGGTTCCTCCTTATAATCTCTTTCCGTTTGTTTCTTCCGTTTTTTCATTTTGCGGAAAGGTATCGTTCCATATCTCTACTTTGGCTTTTATGCGCCAAAATGTTCGTCCAGCTCCACAGTCTCCAGAGCCATTGCCATACGGATGCAGTTGAGGACGTCTTCCTTGCAGATGATCTCGTCTCTCGAGTGGATGTTACGGGTCGGGATGGTGATGGCACCGGCCTTCAACCGTTGTTTAAGTTTGCGCCAATACGCCGTGGGATCAACGCTGTCCGTCAGTACGCCAACTACATCGACAATGGAGAAGTACCATTCTTCCTTTTCTTCATCCCACGCCGTGCGAATATGCTGATTTTCAAAAAGCTGGATTGTAAGAGACATCCTATCACCTCAATTCCCAATCACCCAGAATCAAGTCAACGCGCCGTTGTCCTCCACCTTCTCCGCTTCAGACAGTTCTTCCCAATCCTCACGATTTCCGCATCTGCGAAGGTAGTCGTGGCCGCCATCCACGGCGCAGGAGCCGCAGCTGCAAAACTTGAAATCATGGACAGTCTTACTTTCGATAACGTCTCCACATTTCTTGCATCTGATCGCGTTCCTGATAATTTTCGGCATGATCATTCTCCCTTTAGTGCATTTTTGATTTTCTCTTTTTCCCTGCTGCCATCTGTGCGCAGTCGCAGCAGCGGGACGGCGCACTTCTCCAGAATGGAGTTCTTTTTCGCGTCCCGCGCCGCCTGCTTGCTCCCGGATTTATGAGATCCACCGTCCGCTTTAATCGTTAGCACATACTTTGCTGATTAGGTCGCAAGTTAGTTCAAAGTTGGTCCCAAGTCAGTTCCAAGTTGGTTCCAAGATTCGTTAGTATTTTGGATTATTTGGACGCAAACCACCTTGCGGCACTTGTTGTTCCTTCGCAGAAAACCTTCCCGCTTTCACGCAATTCTCTCATCAAAACGCGGATTTACTTTCGATGATAGGCCGCTTTTGTTGTTCAAATCTTTCTTGAAGTCAGAATCCATATAATCCAACTTACTTTCGTTCAACAGCTTCTTTCGCTCCTGCCATTGCGGCATATACTGGTTTAAAATAGCGACAAACTCCGGACCATGACTTTTGACTTTCAGATGTGCCAGCTCGTGCAGGAATAGCTTTGCGGATAGTCGCCTCCGCATTGCCACGGAACAGAACACCATGGGGAAGAATGACCGCAGCCTTGCCAGTGCTTTTCAAGGACTTCAAAATATGGAGCAGCCACGCAAAGTCGCCGTTCTTTTCAGGCGGTCTGTCGCCATAGCCATCAAAGCGGCCATAATCCTTAAGACCATCCGTCCAGTTTTTTAGAGAAAACGGAGGATTGGCCACCGCAAAGTCGAAACGCTTCAGCACCTCATCATCGGAATCTTCTTCAAAATAGCGGGGAGCAGAAAATGTATTTCCTGCTCTGATCTCACCGGCAGCCTTGTTGTGCAGGACAAGGTTCATCTTGGCGAGACCTGCGGTGGTTACTTCCTTTTTCCTGTCCTCAAATAGCAATCTCGAAGGGGGCTTCATCCGCTGCTCGAATCAGAAGTGAACCGGAACCGCAGGCAGGGTCATACACGGGTAACCCTCGTCGCGCTCCTCGATGCTGTCGATGCCAATCACTTTGGCAAGAATACGGGAAACTTCGGCCGGTGTGTAGAACTGGCCCTTGCTCTTGCCGCTTTCCGTGGCAAAATGACGCATCAGATATTCATAGGCATCGCCAAGAATATCGTCACCGCTGGCTTTGTTCTTTTTGAAATTGAATTCGTCACGCTGGAAAATGGCAATCAAGCCGGTGAGCTTATCCACCATTTCTTTGCCGCTGCCTAACTTGGCCTCATCATTGAAATGGGCATTGTCGATCACGCCGCGGAGATTGTTCTCCCCGGCTTCTGCCAGCTTGGCAATGACCTTGTCCATTTCTTCACCGATATTTTTATTGCCCTTCAGCGCAACCAAATCATCGAAGCTGCCACCTTCAGGAACCGTAATATCGGCATATTTTACGCCCTTAAACTTGTCCGTAACATATTTCACGAACAGCAAGGTCAGGATATAGTCTTTATACTGAGAGGCGTCCATGCCGCCCCTCAGTTTATCGCAGCTCGCCCAAAAGAGAACTGTACAGCTCATTTTTCTTTATTGCCATGTTCGTTTACCACGCTTCTCTTAATTTGGTATTTCTGCTTTCCCGCAAATTGGCTTTACGGAAACTGCGTTGTGTTATCTTTTCAATTTGTATACACGGTTCTTATTGCCGCCCTCTGCAATAACAACACCTTCATCCAGCAATCCCTTCAACAGCTGTTTGGCTCGTGTACTCTTAACACCCAGCAGTTCTGCAATATCAGCACTTCTGGCCGAAATATGATCTGTCAGGTAAGTAATAATTTCATTCTTTTGCCGTGCTGTTTTTATCGTCGTTTTTTTATCGTCACTTTTTATCGCCGCTTTTTTATCGTCACTCTTGGAGAATAAGAGCGTTAATGTTGTCCGCTCCGGCTCGAGTTGCTCTGTAATCTCCGGAGTTGTCCAATTTTGCTCGCGCCAGACGCGGAAGATATTCGGAATGCCGCTACCAGCACGCTCACCGATATCGATCAGGTTGAACATTTTCAGCATCGTTCCGTTCCGCGGATCAGAAACACCGCCGCTCTTTGCGGCATCAATTTCGATGCGGAAGCTGCCTGGGTTGGACATCGTAATGCTATTACGCTTTTTGACGATGACCAGCCCCTGTCTGCCGTAATAATCGGCATTCACCAGACAGTTGGCCAGTGCTTCACGCAGAGCCTGATGCACAGGGGTATCATCCACTCTGGTGCCGCCATCCATTTTAAACGGTACCTTAATGTCCTGAATCAGCTTGTTATAGACGCGGAAATAGAAGTCGTACACATTGCCGCTCCAGTCTCCGGAGGAGGAGATGATGCGGTCAGTCCAGCGGGTATCAGCGTCATACTGTTCCTGATAGTCCAGAAAGTAAGCATTGAATTCCCGCACAATGTCGTATTCATTGCCGAACATGAGAAGTCCGGCAGAAGTGGGATGCTTCTTCCCATCAGAGCCGATGCCCACAGCGCCCAGCTTCAGAAGGAAATCTTCATCCTCCAGCGCCTCCCATACATGACCGGGGCGGGAGAGGCGCATCCTCTGGCGATAGCTGCGAATGCTCTCTTTGTTGAACACAGTCATGTCCATTTCATTCAGGATGAGCATGTCCTGGGTTTTCACGGAAGCATCCCGCACCATGGCCTGATATTCTTCTTTGGTGCAACGGTAGTCGCCCTCACCGTTGCGGCGGTAGGTGCAGAGTGGGTTGCCATCCACATAAACCGGCTTATAAGAGCGCTCTGCACGGGGAACATTGATGACCACAATGTGGTTGCCATCCACCTCCTGGACAAATACGTCCTTGGAGGACAGCACATTAACGCTGGTCTTATTGGGGTTATTGACGATGTCCCAGAACTCCTTAATGAGTCTGTCAGGGTCGGGCAGATCTACCGTGTGCAGGGATTTATCCGCCCATTCTTCCACTCCCAGCAGGATAATACCGCCGTGGGTATTGGCAAAGGCGGAATAGGTTTCCCAAATGCTCCTGGGCAGCCCACCAAGGGCTTTTTTGGCCTCGATGCGGTTGTTCTCCCGATATTTTTCAAGATTACAGAAGTCGATCATACCGCACCCTCCTGAATTCTATTCTCACGCCAGCTTTTTTCAAGCGGCTCATAGGGGAGACCACACTCCTCACAGTACTGCTTCAGAGCTTTCATCGCCTTGATATTGGGGCGGGCCTTTCCGTTTTCCCAGCGATTCACGGTCGTAAAAGAAACACCGAGAGCGTTGCCGAATTCTGTTTGATTCATCAGACAAGATAATCTAAAATTCTTAATCTCGGAACTAAACGGCATCTGCAACTCTCCTTTACCAGATGATTGAACTTATTATATCACCGATATAGCGTTTTTACAATGCCAGGTACGCACTTTGGTATAAAACACGCTCGGCGGCCAAAGCTTGACCGATGGGTGCTGCGCTACGCGTTCAAGTATTCGTCCATGATCTCCAGCACGATCCTGTCTCAAACAATTTCTCTTGTTCGTCCGTCATGGTGACACGAAGCTTCTCTTTATTCCTGCAGATCAGTTCCTGCTGTTTCTTTCCGTGCAGGGCGAAGTATCACACTCGGTCTGTCTAATATTGCCGTATCAGAACTCTCCAGGGATTTCTATATCGCGATGAAGAAAGTCAACTCGCTTTGAGTGCTAATCGAAAAATATCCGTGATAAAATTACGATGAAAGTCAACAGCGTTTTTCTCACAAGGCGCAGATGCTTTCCCGTAGTTTGACAGGCTTTCCCTTAAAACACAGCTCGTATTAAGGGAAAGTCCCTATTCTTTGTCTATAGCGATGCAAATTCTGCGCCGCCTATTCCTGTATAAAGGACTTGCTTAACCTCCCCATCGGAGGTACAATGCGGCAAACCGGAGCGACAAATCATCCGTCCGCAACACTCCGGCAGACCATAAAAAAAACCGCTTTCTGTCCCCTGTCACGAGGGTGTTCAGAAAGCGGTTTTTGACCACATGTTTGACTACAAACAGACGTGGAGCATGCGGAAACAGTGGAGTCAAGAGTCGAGAAGAGCATCCATAATAAAGCAAAATCGGCTATAAAGCGTCGGAAATAGTAGAAAAATTTTTATTCAAAAGTTTGGGGCAGGAACTGCACCCACTGCATGGCGTGCATCTGCTACTGCCCAGTCAGCGCGATCGAGTACGGTACGAAAGACAATCTCGTTCACAGGATGGGTTCCAGCTGCTCAAGTCTTGGGGGCGCTCTCAGAAAGTGCATTTTCTAACTCACGCAGAATCTCCGCCAGCTCCGGTGTCAGACGTTTGCGGCACTCCTGCCGCAGTTCCTCCGGCACGCCGTAGAATGCCTCAGCGATGCTGCCGGTGATGGCGGCGAGGGTGTCGCTGTCACCGCCGAGGGACACCGCCGTGCGCAGCGCGTCCTCAAAATCGCGGCTCTCCAAAAATGCGGTGATCGCCTGCGGTACGGTTTCCTGGCAGCTCTCTACATGGTGGTAGGTGGGGCGAATTTCATCGCAGCTGCGGCTGAGGTCGTAGCCAAACTCGCGCTCCATGTACGCTTTGATCTCCTCTTTTCCGTGACCTGTGCGGGCGAGAAAGATGGACGCGGCGGTGGCCTGTGCGCCCTTGATGCCCTCCGGGTGGTCGTGGGTCACCTGGGCGGTGAGCCGCGCCAAATGCAGCGTTTCCGCCATATCTGTTGCCAGCCATGCGGCGGGAGACACCCGCATGGCACTGCCGTTACCGTAGCTTTGATAGGGCTGCGGGTCATCCTCATAGAGCCAGCCACCGAAATGGGTGCCATAGCCGCGTTCGGGGTAGGCGCGGCCCAGCTGCTGCATCTCACGCACCAACGCCGCTTTGATGGCGGTATCGTCTTGCCCACGGCTGCTGAGCAGCGCCTTCGCCACCGCCAGCGTCATCACCGTGTCGTCGGTGAAGTCGGAACGGCGGCTGAACAGGTGGAAATCCTTCGCCTTATAGTTGTTGCAGTCGAACTCGTAGGGGCTGCCCGCGATGTCGCCCAAAATCGCTCCGTACATACGCTTACTTCCCTCTTTTCTGCACGTCCTCGTCGATGCGTCGCTTCCAGTCGGCGCTGAGCTGCCGGACGGCGCGGACACTGCACACCGCCTCGCTGATGACCTCGTAATTGAGCGCTGTGCCCACCTCGTCGCACTTGTAGTTTACCGAGCGGTCCGCACCGATGCCGAAACGTGCCGCCTCCTTGGCCGCGTCGATGTTCGCGCCGAGGAACAAAAACTCCCAGCCGTATCTCTCCTTCTGCCGCTCAATCATACGGCGCACATGTTCGTAATCGTAGCGGCGACTGGCGTTTTCGTAGCCGTCGGTGGTGATGATGAACATCGTCTTCTCCGGCACATCCTCCCGGCGGGCGTACTTGTGAATGTTGCCGATGTGGTGGATAGCGCCGCCCACGGCGTCCAGCAGCGCCGTGCAGCCACAGGTGAAATACTCCTTTTCCGTCAGGGGCGGCACTTCGCCCAGCGGCAGGCGGTCATGGATGACCGTGCTGTCGTTGGCGAAAAGCACCGTGGAGACCAGCGCCTCCCCGGCCTCCTTCTTTTGCTTTTCGATCATGGAGTTGAAGCCGCCGATGGTGTCCGCCTCCAGCCCAGACATAGAGCCGCTGCGATCCAAAATAAAAACCAATTCCGTCATAAAAAAGCCCTCCTTCGTTTGTCTGTGCTCTCATTGTAGCGCATCCGAAGGAGGGTTTGGTCGCCTGACAGGCGACATTTAGAATATCGACCGGTTCTTTTGATATTTATTCCAAATTACACTATCCAAATTCCTGACTGTCAAGTCAGGATAGCCGCTATCCTTTAGTTTTTTGACAGTTTCTCTGAACAGTATCTGGCACTCGTTATTTGGAACATCGGTGCCAAGGGCATTTTTTATACAGCGGTGAATATGAACATCCGGTTTGCATCGGTTAGGATCTCCTGCCATCATGAACATATAATTTACCCCGGCGTCTCCCATTCCTCTCACTGATCGCAAAACAATTTCAAGCAGAGCTTCCTTTTCAAAATTGCGAAAATCATCAAATGTATCCATGTTCAAGAGCTCATGTAATTTTGTTGCAATCTCATAGCATACTTCAGCTTTATTTCGACCGCTTAAGACTTGATTATTTTTTAGTACAGTCTTTGCAAATTCAGAGCAATCGCTAAATTCCTTTATGTGAGTAATGAAATCAGATAATGTATCCTGCCCAGCGTACAGATTACCTCCCATATATGTATCGGCATACCGTTGTAGAACAGGAACAGTCACTGCAAAATATTTAGTCCTCAATGAATAAACACAATCAAGAACACATATGGGCAGAGACCGATAACGCTCGCTTTTACGAACGCTTTTTAGCTCTGTTCCAAAGTTTTCTGAACAATATTGTGAGAATAAGCGTATTTGTTCATCTGTAATCATTTGTTGCTCACGCTCCTTCTATTACAAAAGTATATTTCTTGCCCATTCCGTACAGGCATCAGATTCTTTCAAACCAAGCTCTTGCCAAATACCTGCGTAGTACAATCCTCTATCAGGATTTTTTAGCGCAATTTGATCTCTTCCCGTATATGTGCGTCTCATCATATACTTCATTCCTCGCCCAAGTTGCCTTTGTGGCACCTTTCAGAGTCAATACCCGCTTTTTATCAAAGCGCAGTACTCCTGCGCCAGGCTTGCTTTTATCCAAAGAAAGTCTTTCTGCTGCTTTGAAAATTACATTTGTTGAGTTGTCCGCCCTGCCATTAGACGAATGCGGATGCCACCAAACTTTTCTCTGTTCTTCAGGCGCAGAGATGATCTTTCCAACCTGAAGGTATCCCCAAATCACCTGGAGGTCTTTTCCCCGGTAAAAGTCACTACGATCCCGCAAATATCGGTATGTTCCGTTTTGATATTCCACAAAGTGAAAATTTCCGAAAAACAGGAAGATGTCTCCCCTGTGCAACACCGATATTCTTCAAGTAAGCAGCCGCGGCATTTCGCTGCCCAAATGCGGGGAACCATCCGTCGATACGCTTCCTACGTCGCCCTAAATCTAAATCAGGGTCCAGATGACAGTGGTCTCCGCCCTTATATCGCAGATCCCGTAATATTTTAGAATACTGGATTCCATTGTAGTAAAGAGAATTGTATGTATCCGCATCATCGCTGGGAATGGGAAACGAAACCATTGTACCATCTTCAAAAATGGGGCTGACAATGCCGCCATTCGCAGAGTCAAAACCTTTTCGGCTGAGTATAATTTTCATTCCTCACGCTCCCAACAAACTCTGGTCAAAGGCGAACAGCGCCTCGTTGATTTTGAAAATGTCATAGTCCCGCTGCATGATGAAATACTCGATGATAACGTCAAATTTACTGCTGCTGCTCAGCGCGTATCCCGCGCGGGCGATAAGGTCGCGGGTCTCCGGCAGGCTCAGCTCCAGCGCGATGGCGAAGGCCACCGCCGTGGGCTTGGAGGGCTTGTAGTCCGGGTTGTTGCGGATCTTCGAGAACAGCTTGCGATCCACATTGGCCTTCTTGTAGACCTCAGCGTCCTTTTTTCCGCTGCGGTCGATGAGCTTCAACAGCGTCTCTGAAAATCCGGTGTCCAAATGCGCAAGCGCCTCGTCCAGCCCGGAGGCCGCCATGGGCGCGTCCTCATAGGAGGTCAGCATCCGGTTTTCAACGACGCCCATCCGGCGCATCCGCTCCCGGCGGGAGTCGGTGTGGGCATCCACATAGTGGTCATCGATGTAGGCGGCGATATCCGCGAACAGCTTATTGCCGATCTGGTACGCCGTGCGGTCGAAAATGACGATGTACACCGTCATGTCGTTTTCAGCCAAAAATTCGCTGATGGTGTCCACCGCCACGCGGAGCGCCTGATCCTTGGGGTAACCATAAATGCCGGAGGAGAGCAGCGGGAAGGCAACCGTCTCGCAGCCGTGCTCCTTCGCCAGCACAAGGCTGGTGCGATAGCAGGAGGCGAGCTGCTCCCGCTCGCCGCACTTACCGCCGTTCCACACGGGGCCGACGGTGTGGATGATGTAGCGGCACGGCAGGCGGTACGCACCGGTGATTTTTGCCTCGCCGGTCCGGCAGCCGCCCAAAGTCTGGCACTCTGCCAGCAGCTCCGGTCCTGCCGCCCGATGGATACAGCCATCCACGCCGCCACCGCCCAGAAGCGTTTCATTTGCCGCATTGACGATAGCGTCAACCTTCATTTTCGTAATGTCGTTGCGAACAATGATAAGGGGCATCGTTTCACCACCAATCTAATAATTGAAAATTAGCTCAATACACTGTTGTCCTCCACTTTTTCGGCTTTGGACAGTTCCTCCCAATCTTCAAGATTGCCGCACCTGCGAAGATAATCGTGACCACCATCTACGGCACATGCCCCGCAGCTGCAAACCCTGAAATCATGGACGGTTTCGCTCTCGATAATATCTCCGCACTTTCTGCATCTGATTGCATTCCTGATAATTCTCGGCATAGTCATTCCCTCTTTAGCGCATTTCTGATTTTCTCTTTTTCTCCACTGCCGTCTGTACGGAGGCGCAGGAGCGGAACGGCGCACTTCTCCAAAATGGAGTTTTTCTTCATATCTCGCGCTGCCTGGTTGCTCCCCGCTTCGTGGAAGCCAGTCCCGTCTACTTCAATCGCCAGCACGGGCTGCTTATCCATCTGATTGAACAGCAGAAAATCAACATGTGTCAATGGATTCCGGGCATATTTGCGTTCTTCCTCTGTCAACGGCTCAGAGTCCTTTACCAGCGTCGCAAGAGAAACGTGTGCAGCACAGCCGATGGAGGAAAACGCCTCCTCGGACAGTACCTCCTGAATCAAAGCGTACATGAGATTCTCAGAATCGTATTCCGATACCCGCTTATGTTTTTGCAGATATATTTTGCGCTGCTCGGCGTAGCCCTGATAGAGCATGTCGAACACGGAGTACACATGACTCTGGATAACCTCAAAATTGTTATATTCGATGTACCGCATTAGGTCGCCGTAGTTGGTCCGGCCATTGCGTGGGTCCTGCGATGTGACCACCGCCAGCGAATGAACTGCGCGGGAAACCGCCACATTTAGCATGTGGGGATCATCCACAAAATCTGTGATGACATTGTCGACCGAGGTCAGAATGATGGCATCCTGCTCCCGTCCCTGAAACTTATGGACGGTGTCCACCGCATAAGTATCTCCCAGTTGCCTGCGGATGGCTGTTACCTGATCTCGATATGGCGTGATAATGCCGATGCTCTCGAAATTCTGCTGATGCAGCCGCGGAAGCACCTCCTGCTGGATGACATCGATCTGGCGCTGATTGAGATGACCGCGGGCATGGTTACCGGCAGTCGTCCGGTACATTGCCAACACATTCGGCTCATCGTGATCTTTGGTCATGACGATCAGCGTCCCGTGGTAAAACTTCTGGTTGCAGAAGTTGATGATTTTTGGGTGGCAGCGGTAGTGTTCCCGCAGCAGCGTAACAGGCGCATCCTGCCATATTTCCAATGCGGAGGACAGCAAACTGTGGGTTGAGAAACGGTAGCGTTCATCTAAAGAATACCTTTGCCAGATGGCATCGCTGGTGCGGATGTCATCCTCTGTCAGCACATTGGGGAGCTGCTTTAAGTCTCCGACAATCACGATATTCCGTGCACAGGAAAATGCCAGCACCCCAGTGGCCAAATCAACCTGGGATGCCTCATCCACAATCAGGTAATCATAGATATCCCTGGTAGAGCAGTCCGTCTGCTGTAATAGCGGTTTTGAAATTGCGCAGCTGTTCAGCTTTTTCACAACATACGACGCGCCCCAACAGATAGTCAATATAGCTGCGCGCCAGCTTGTTATCCGTATCAACCTTTCTGGCAAGGCTGTCATCGCGTGGGCGAATCGTTTCTCGTTCGCGAAGCTTACCGATGTCCACCAACCCGAAGGATGCAAAACCGAACTCTTTTTTGATCCTGTCAAAGATCAATAAGGCGCTCTTATAATACGCCGGATCAACCAGCAGATAAAACCTCTGCGCATTGAGATATCCCTCCACGGCTCCGCGCCACCGTTCGTCCGCAAGCTCCAGGGCATCCGCAAGAATATCTATTCTCACAGGACTGCCGATCCGGCTGTTCAGCTCAGATTCCAAGCGGGCCTTCAATTGCAGTAGACCTCGCGGATAGTCTTTAATGTCCTTTCGGAGATTTGCGAGGACGGTGCGTTTTTGGTCCTGCTCCTCCTTCAACTCCGCCAGTCGATCTTCTGCTATGTGCAGCGCATTCCTGATGGTCTTAGTAAGCTCAGCCGCCGCCTGCTGGGCGCTCTCAAAGGGTGCCGATGAATAGGAAAATATCTCATAGCTTCCGGACACAAAAAGCGAATATGTTTTTAGTACACTTTCGGCAGCCTCCTGCACAGGCAGAAGTACTTCCTCTGCATTCTGCTTCAATACCGAGTCACACAGTCCGTTCAGCTGAAAGGATTCCTTTTTTATTTCCAATGCCAAGGATTGGAGATCCTGCATCAGCCTTTTTTGCTCATCCAGCAGTGCCTGCTTCCGATTGCGGAGTTTTTCTTCCTCCTGAAACACACTGCTCTGCGCGCAGGCCAAGTCAAGTTCGCGCCTGCGGTTCTCCTTCTGCGCGATTCGATCAGAGATCGTCATAATACTCTTTTCAATTGCGGCTAATTCTGTGGTACTGTCTCTCTTTTCAAGCTCAAATCGGTCAATTTGGGCTTGTTCTATTTCTTTTTTGGACCAAAGCACCAAAAATGATTGCACCCGCCAGCGGTCGATGGCCTGATTCATTTCACGATAGAGTTTGCCAATCTCCTGTAAAGCAGTCAGTTTCTCCTCCTGCCGCTGTGCCAACATTTCATGGCGTTTATAATCCCGGATATTCTGCTGCATGGCCTCGATATCAGGCTTCTCCGGTATGTCGCAGATGTTCTCGGTAATGAATTTCTGGATATCCACGATAGGGCGGAAGGATACCGCCTTTTTCATCATTCGAAGGACCTGCTCATTGTGCACATTCCATCTTGACAGCATATTCCTGCGATATTCCTTCTGCGTGTCATAGATCTCCGCCTTAACGTAATTCTGCTTCAAAAAACGGCGCAGCGCAGGAATCTCCATAGCCTCTCCATTTTCAACAAAGCAGTTCTCGGGCAGCGTTCCCACACAAATGAAAAAGCGTTCCTGCCTGCTTCCGTCACTGCGGCAATCAAAAACAACGCCCGTGACAAAACTGCTGCCCACTACGTCATCTTGGAACTCACAAGCAATGTAGCTGGAGAAATCTTTTCCCCGGCGGGAATACGGGTTATTTTCATCCATATCTGCCCGCAAATAACCGTCCAGCGTGCGCTGAGACTTTTCATTGGCAGCCTGATTAAAGTTGCGGGCATTTGTTTCTCCCAATAGAACGATTTGAAGGGCATCAATTACCGTGGATTTTCCCGCACCGTTTTTTCCAGTCAGGAAATTAATATCACCTACCTTGATGATCTCTTTGCTGAAATACAGCCAATTAATCAGCAGGATCTTCTTCAGTTTCTTCATCGGTATCGCCCTCCTTCCGTAGCACAGACACAACATCGTTCAGCTTTTCACTGGAGACTGCAGCCAACACGGTCGGTAATATGGAAAATTTACAACCGCTCTGATTGAACTTTCCCTCAATCCGCTGAATAATCGAGTGATTTTCCAGCAATGTCAACGCACGCTTCACTTCGTCCATATTGGGCTTTGCTGGAAGGATTGCGTAATCCGTGACGACCTTTTCTAAAACATCACGCACGGTACAAACGGCATCCTGCTCCAGACCGAGTTGTTCCTGATTTTCTTCATAAATCATGCGTAGGGCAAGGAGAATGGCCGTTTCTTTTTTGTTCAGGTTGCAGCGGTTCGCTTCGTCCGTATTGATCACATAGAAATAGCCGTTTAAATCATCTTTGCGCAGATCCCAATCCAGCAGACTAAGATATTCTTGCACCGCTTCGTAATGCAGAGATAAAAACGTATAATCCGGGTTATTCACCCTTCCTTTGCCCGGCCGAAACAGTGTTCGCACAATATAAGTCCGGCTAAGAAGCTGGTTGCAAACGGACTTGAACTGTTCTAATTCCTTGGAGGTCGCACTACGAATGAAGTCAAAATCCATTTTTCTTCTCCTTCCGTCGAATCTGCATCTGGGGGATGGAATAGCCATTCTCATGAAATGAGCCGCCCAGCTCTTTGATCTGATGGCCTGCGGCAGAATCTCCGCTGGTCAATACAGCCAGCAAACTCATAATGTAAGATTTATCATCCTTAATGTTTAAATCTTTGGAGTAGCGAACATCTGCGTCCCCCAACCATCCCTGCACATAGGCGACAATAGCCGCACGGCCATATTCGGAACGCAATAGTTGTGCAGCCTGCGCGGCTGCGTCTGCATCGGAAGCGGTTTCCTGAATAAGAACCGCGGCAGCTTTTGTCCGTTTTCCGGGGCGCTTCCGATACCACAAGCTTTTTTCAGAAAGGAATGACTGCTCATAAAGCTGAAATACCGGTTGTATCTGGTCTACTAAATCACCGGCGCGCCGATTGCGAGACAATGCCGTGAGCAGTACATTCAAGTTTCCCCGAACATTTTGATCGCGATTTGTCAGGTTTTCTACCTTTTGCGTTGCTGCTCTCGTATAGCGGCGAACCTGCGCATCTATTTCATCGAGATAGTCATGCTCTATATTGTCATATCGCTCGTCGATCCAGAAAATCTTTCGCAGCAGATCGGAACGGCAGTTTTCCACTGTATCTCCTCGTTTATCCTGCAAAGTTGCGTTCGCCATGGCAAGCAGCAGAGCATCATCCTCAGCCCAGCTTCTCAAAACAGATTGAATTGGAACGCGATACTTTGGGACGGAGTCCTTAATTTTCAACGGTCGTATGTATGCCTCGATCACTTTCTGCCCAAAATCATTGAAGTGGGACGCCAGCACCTGATTCACGTCCTGCATGTCGATCTGCATCTGAAAATAATGCTTCACATTGTGATAGACCATTTGCAACAAATTTATGAGAGCACTGGTGTTATCATAGGCACTGTAAATTGCGGCCATCTTATCGTAAACGCTTTCGCTCTCATCAGCGACCTTCAGAGCAGAGTAGGTGCCAAACACATAGGAAAATCCGCGGGCAGGACGATCATCCCGGAGCTGGTGAAACAGCTCCAACAGCCGGCTGCTGTAACTTGGGACGGTAATATACTCCTCAAAATCGTCACCCCGTTCCTTTTCAAACCAGCCTTTACCGCAGAGCTTCCGAATCAAAAAGCGTGCACGGCCGGAGATATCCCGCAGCTCCTCCTCGTCAATGTCTTCTCCTTCAAATGTGGCATCCGCCAGCTGCTGCTCCAATCTGCTGCGGAGCATAGAATACAGCGTGTCCTCGCGTATTTTTAGGTTTTCACGGTATGCGGTGTACAGCACATCCAGAGCATCTGCGTATAGTGTGCGGTTGGGCGAGGCCAAAGGTGAAAAAAGCTCACCAGGAACCGCTTCAAAAAACTTCATGAACCTTCCTCCTACAGGAGACGACAATTATGATTGGACGATTAATTTGGAATCAGGATAGGCCAGATATCGTATTCGATACGGGGACACTATATGGCGGGCTTCACTGTGGAGACTGCTTTGCATGTTGGCTGGATGGGCGCTGGCTCGATGTTCGCCTGGAATATATGAATGATTGGGTTCTGATCCACAACGGTCTTTTTGTTCCAGTTCGCTATGGCGTTTCTGTGCGAATTTAATCAGCCCACTACCAACTTGTTCGTCTTCTTCAAGAACTTCGCTGGGATCGGGCGGTCCAGCTGCCAGGTGATATTCATCGGCCTGCTGCCCTCGTGCTTCACGTAGTTCGCCGTTCCCAGATAGGTGTACGCCTCCGCACCACCGGTCATACGGTCCGCCTTAAACTCACGGACAAACAGCAGCACCTTGCTGCCGCGATCTTCGTGGTGAATATAGCGTTGACCGGTGGGCGAATTCTCCGCCGTGGTGCTCTGGCTCTGCCAATGGAACAGGCTCTCATTGATGGAATAATCGTTGTACATGGTGGTTGGCGAATAGTCCTTGTCCGCCTTGTTCAGCGTCACAAAGAACACGTCGATCTTTTTCTCCGGCAGCCACTTCACGCCCTCACGAACGGTGGCCGGCTTCATAAAGTCCAGCGCCACCAAGAGCTGGTCGCGGGTATAGGTGCAGTGCAGATCTAACGGGCAGTCGAAGCCCAACTCCACCGGCTCGTCGATGAAGTCGATCTGCTCGAAGCGGTAGCGCAGCAGCTCCAAGAGCTCGCCGAGCAGAACCGTGCTGTCAGACAGGGCATAGAGGTTACTAAGCACCTCTTCGTCGTCCCAGTCCTCCACAGCCTTGCCCCAGACGGTGACATAGAACATCTGCATCATCCGCTTTTCCGCATCCGGGAGCGCCGCAAAATCAAGATTGTCCAAACGAGGAAGGACGTCCAGCAGGAACGAAATCCAGCGTCGGGAGTCGATCACGGCAAGCTTTGCAAACGCTTTGGTCAGAACATCCTCCAGCGGCTCCGAAAAGTCCTCGATGGCATCCGCTCTGGCGCAAATGCGAGAAAAAGAAGAAAACTTGTAAATTGCTCTCGGATCGAGATGGTAGTAATCCAAGAAGTTTTTGAGCGTCAGCTCCAGCCCGCTGTCCTCCGTGAAGGAGGCTGCGCGAGCCACCAACCCAGCCGTATTGCCATAGGACGCGCGGATATTCTCCAAAATGTATTTGGCCGCCTTCTTCTCCAACTGGATATAGCAGCCCTTGGGAACGGACACAAAACCGTCCTTGATCTCCCGGCTCACGCTGCGGGTGGCATTCGACAGCAGCGCTGCGAATTTATCCTCGAAATTATACTTTCTGTTTGCCTGACCGATGAAGTCCAGCACAGTCAGACATTCCTTGTCCTCAGCCAAACGCAGACCACGTCCCAGCTGCTGCAAGAAGATTGTCAGGGATTCGGTGGGGCGCAGGAACAGAACAGTATTAACTTCCGGAATATCCACGCCCTCGTTGTAGATGTCCACGACGAAGATGAACCGCACCTCACCGGACACCAAGCGCTGTTTGGCTGCTTTTCTCTCCTCATCTGGGGATTGTCCTGTCAGGAACATGGACGGGATATTGTGGTCATTAAAATAGTGGCACATAAATTCCGCGTGATCTACCGTCACACAGAAGCCGAGGCCCTTCACCTCGTCAATGTCCGTCACATATTTCAGCAGTGCCGTCACCACATGGTCGGCGCGGTGGTCGGCAACCGCCCCGCTGAACGTGTAGATGTGCTCCAGCTCGCTCTTTTGGTAGCCACCAGCAGACCATTTGAGCGCATCCAGATCCACCGTATCGGTAACGCCAAAATACTGGAATGGGCACAGGAGCTTTCGATCAATGGCTTCCGGCAGACGGATCTCCGCTGCAATGCGGTTATGGAAGTGGGGCAGGATACTCTTGCCGTCCATACGCTCCGGAGTAGCGGTCAAGCCCAGCAGGATGCGCGGTTGGTAGTAGGACAACAACTTCTGGTAAGTCGGTGCGGCGGCATGGTGGAATTCATCCACGATGATGTAGTCATAAAAATCGGGACTCGTCTTTTCTGTAAAGCTCTGTGAGTTGAAAGTCTGAATGGACAGAAACAGGTTGTCGATGCTCTCCGGCTTATAGTTGCCCACAAACAGCTCACCAAAGTTTGCGTCCTTGAGCACAGCGCGGAAGGTGTACAAGCTCTGCTTGAGAATTTCCTCTCGGTGCGCCACAAATAGCAGGCGGCAGGGTCTATCCGGATTCTGCTTGCGGAAACGCTTGTAATCCAGCGCAGAGATGACCGTCTTGCCGGTACCGGTGGCCGCCACCACCAGATTGCGCGTATAGCCACGGACAGTGCGCTCTGCCTCCAGCTTGTCCAAAATCTCCTGCTGGTAGGAATAGGGGTTGATGTCCATGGTGTAGACGTCAGCATTGTTGGTGTCGAAATATTTTTCCGCCTTCAATGCCCGTGCCAAGCGCTCTTTCTGATCCTCCGCGTAGTATTCAAATTCGCGGTCATTCCAGTAATACTCAAAGGTAGCGGCGATCTTGTCGATGGTTTCGGGTAGGTCGCGCCGCGTTACTTTTGTGTTCCATTCAAGGCCGCTGGTCAGTGCCGCATTGGATAGGTTGGACGAGCCAACATAGGCCGTCGTGAAGCCGGTTTCGCGGTAAAAAATATATGCCTTGGCGTGGAGCCGTGTCGTCTTGGTGTTGTAGCTGACTTTGACCTGTGTATTGGGCAGCTTTCGAAGCTCCTCAATGGCCCTTCACGTCGGTAGCGCCCATGTAGGAGGTGGTGATGATGCGGAGCTCGCTGCCGTTTTGCGTAAACTCCCGCAGTTCGTCCATGATGAGCCGCAGACCGCTCCATTTGATGAAGGACACCAGCATGTCAATTCTGTCAGCAGAGACGATCTCCTTTTTGAGCTCTGTGAACATCTGCGGCTCATGCACAGCCCCGGTGAAAAGCGAGCTTTGTGCGATGGAGGTCTCCGGGCGCTCTATGTCCGCCGCGGTTTTTCCTACAGCCAGCCTCGGATCGGCTTCCCGCAAAAGCGCAAGAAGCTGCTCTGCCCGCCGGTCAACGCCCAGCGCGGCAAAGTCAGCTTCTTTCGTTGTATTTTGAATGAGATCAACGATCTGGTTGGTCAGCCCGATCTGGGCAGAAATATCCCCGCCGTTGTCCAGCACGTTATCCAAGCCCTTTTGAACCACATCCGCCAGATACTGCGCCAGCACCTTGGAGGCTTCCGCCTTGTCAATGGGCGCAACAGACTTGCGAGCCTCCGGAATCTCCGCAAGCTCGCCCGTCAAGGCGTTGTTGATGACTTGTTCGTATAGGCCGGGATGTAGCATAGTGATTCTTCCTCTTATAATGAAAGATCTGACTGTTTTTTCATATTAGCATATTCTGGTGAAGAAGGCAAGGAAGCGATAAATTTGCGCGATTTTTGCCGCAATCAGTGCCCATAGACGTGTTCTTCACAAATATCAAATTTCCCTCTTGACTCTTCCGTTACGTCATAGTGTATGCTAAACTCACACGGAGGAGGGATTGCCATGATGACTATTCACGAAGTCAGCAAGCTGGCCGGTGTCAGTGTCCGGACGCTGCACCATTACGACGCCATTGGTTTGTTGCCGCCCACTGCGCTCACCGAAAGCGGGTTACCGGCTGTATGACGATACAGCGTTGGCACGGCTGCAATTGATCCTGCTGTTTCGAGAGTTGGAATTTCCGCTGAAGGATATCAAGCGGATTTTAGATGATCCGAACTTTGACCAGGCTGCCGCGCTGGAGGACCAGATCAAACTGCTGGAATTGCGGCGGAAGCAGCTTGGAAAACTCATCGCCCTCGCCCGTGAGACTTTGAAAACAGGAGTGACACCTATGAAATTTGACGCATTTGACAAGACCGAGCAGGCATGCTTCGCCGCCGAGGTCAAGGAAAAGTGGGGCGGCACGGCCGCGTATCAGGAATACCAGCAGCGCGAAAAGGACGGTTCTGCCGGTGACTTTGCCGAGTTGATGGCGCAGTTTACAGAGTTAGGCAAGTTGAAAAATCTTGCGCCTGCCACGCCTGAGGTGCAGAACGCGATCCGCAAGCTGCAGCAGTTCATCACCGACCATTTCTACACCTGCACACCGGAAATTCTGGCTGGACTGGGCGAGATGTATGTCGCCGACGAGCGTTTCCGCGAGAACATCGACAAGGCCGGCGGAGAAGGCACAGCGGCATTCGTATCCAGGGCGATTGCTGTATATTGCGAAAAGTAACAAACGGACCGCACCTGTTCGCATGAGCAGGTGCGGTCCTCTAAAAAGTCGCTCGTATTGAACGGAATTTAATTCAGCCTGAAATAGCAGGTATTTTTCCCTTTTCCTTCTTTTTTCAGTTCTCCGGCTGCAACCAACTTCCGCAAGGCGCCCTCTATGGAACTGTCACTGAGCGTCGGGCAAAGCTCCCGGATGTCCTTCTTATTGAACCGCCCGATTCTATTCTCGCTTGCTCTGTGCACCATTTCCAGTGCGGGCAGCTTGGTTTCCACAAGCGCCATACGATCTTCAAAGTCTTTATACGCCGCAAGGATCGTTCCCAGCAGGTACTTAATGAAGGGCACTACATCCTCGGTTCCTTCGTGCCAGCCGATTTGCGCCTGCGCAAGTGCGGCGTATCTTGGCAATCTCCACGAGCTTTTCGAGTTCCTCCGGGCGCTGCTTCAAATACAGTTCCTGCTTCCCGGCTTCCTTGTATATGGCCGCAATCAGACCAAGAACGTCCGAGTCCCACTTTTGTTGCCTGATTGCAGAGTAATTGAAGGTTCTCATTCCCTTGCCTCCATTCTGTTTCCCTTAAATATTAGAATAAAATAAGGGAATAGTCAATGGCTGTGCGATAAATCCCTTACTATTATGCCTGAATTAAGGGATTTATAATTTTAGTCGTTAACCGCCTATTCTTTGTTTATAGCGACGCAACCTTTGAACTGCTGCTTTTGAAGAAGCCACTTGCAGATAAATTTGTTTCACGCTAGGAACGTTCTTTCTTGAAGTCTCTCTACAAATACGACTTGATTTTATATCACTTTGGTGATACTATTGCAGATAGAGATATGCAGGAGGGACACACGGATGAATCAGAAAATCACACTGTATCACGGCTCCGAGCAGCTTGTGGAAACGCCGACTTTCGGGTTGGGCAAGAAGAACAATGACTTCGGTCTTGGCTTTTACTGCACGGAAAGCGAAGAACTTGCGAAAGAATGGGCCGTGTCCTCTCTGCGCAATGGCTTTGCCAATCGTTACAGTCTTGATACGGAATACCTGAAAATCCTGAATCTGAACAGTCCGGACTATACGATCCTGAACTGGATCGCCGTTTTAGTGGAGCACCGCCTGTTTTCCATCAAAACCCCGGCAGCGCAGCGGGCAAAACGGTACTTGATTGACAATTTCAGCGTCAACGTCAATGCCTATGACCTGATTATTGGCTATCGCGCCGATGACTCCTATTTTGACTATGCCGAGTCTTTCTTAAATAACGGAATTTCCGTACAGCAGCTTGCAAAAGCCATGCGGCTGGGAAAGCTGGGAGAGCAGCTCGTCGTCAAGTCCAAATATGCGTTCTCGCTGCTGCATTACGAGGGATTTTCCATCGCAGAAAAGGAAAAATATTATGTTCTCCGCAAGGCCCGGAACGATGAAGCCGATCAACATTATTGGAGCATACTTGAAGAAGAAACCGATGGTCTGTATATGCTGGATATTCTGAGAGGAGGCATTCAAAACGATGACCCACGCATACCAAGAAATGTATCTAAGAAACGCACAGGCGCTGCTGGGCGACGCTTTTGACTATGCCGTCAACGCCTGCGGAATTTCGGGAAATGACTTTGTGAAGCTATTTTCCGTAAGCTCTGTCAGCAAGCGAATCGAGAATGGTGAGCCTGCCTATCTGGCAGGAAAAAGCGGAATTGAAGTCGTGGAAGATATTCTTGTCGAGACGGCCGGCAAAACGCCAACTGCCAAACCGCAGGTAACGTTCAGCCGTTCCAGAGAGTATTGGATCGGCTGGGCTATCGCGTACTATCAATGGTTCTCCGGCAGGAAATTCAGCGATATTTTCAAAGGTCCTTTCGTTCGAGGATTTGCAGCAGATGTACGCTCCGCTTCACACGAAGCAGACATCAGCAAATTTGCCAATATTGCCGATGCCAAAGTGCGTGCGTATTTTACAGATACCGAATCTCAAGCGCATCCGTACGACCTACGGCTGCACACAAGCAGAGCTTGCCAAGCGAAGCGGCGTCAGCCTCCGGTCGATCCAGATGTACGAGCAACACAACAAGGATATCAATAAAGCCAGCGCGGAAACGGTTCTCAGCCTTGCCAAAGTCCTTGGCTGCACAATGGAGGATCTTCTGGAAAAGTGAGATCAATGCAACCATAGCCAAATATGAAAAAGAAAATGCAATGTGGCGCTGCACGATCAACAGAAAAACATCGCCTTTAAATTCCCCATATACTGAGATTACAGATGAGTGGCTGCGAGAAACACCTACAAAAACGAATTTGAAAAACGCCTTGGTCGCTGACATTGACGCTGATGGTATAATTTATAAAAGCATAATGGAATATGTTCAGCTTCTGAACGAAAAAAGCGCAGATATCACATTGCCTCTTGCTAGCGTATGCTCCTGTAAAGTAACTGCGCGGGTAAAAGCGCAAAACTCGATTGAGTTTAAAATTCAAAACTACAAGACAGAGCGACATGAATTTGGTAAAATTCCAATCAACAAATGTATCAACGATTTATTCGGCATCAGGATCTTTTTGCGAGAGCCATTGACTTTTGATGAGGTTTATTCATTCATAGAAGATACTTATCCAAACAGGTACCGATGTATTGACTCATCAAAGTTTGACTATAAAGCTGTTCACCTTTATTTCAAAGAGAATAATCAGTCATTTCCGTGGGAGCTGCAGATTTGGAATATGTGTGACATGGATAGCAATGTTCCGTCGGTCAATCTTATGGGTGCGTTTGATGCTGATAAAACCCTTGGAATTGTTTCTTTTGTAGTAGAAGGGTATCAGTCCGACGAAGTTGGCACCATCTTGGATGACGAATATGACATCGCCGTTCGCACAGGATACCACTGCGCTCCATATATCCACGATTACCTTGGCGACAAGCCATATCATGGTACGATTAGAATTGGCATCGGACAGTTTAACACGAAAGAAGATATTGATGCACTGATAAAGGCACTTGAGAGTCTTTAAATACACGCAAGGGGGATGAATGAGGAAAAGTACAGCGGCCCCGATAAACTGGACGTTATCTCTTTCCAGTCCTGATAAATTGGATCAGCTGCTCCACATCGTCGAAGGCGTCATAGTCGCCGCTGACCCCTTCGCGATGATAGATAACACCCGCTTTTTCGTTCCTTGCAAGGCAGTCCAAAAGCTCCGCCTCTCCGTATCTTTTTACAAATACCGTAAATCCATATGGCTTGATTTTAGACAACAATCCTTTTCTGCATGTCGATTTACAGTCGTAACAGTGTGCATACTGTTTCTCAATGGAACATTTTCGATTCTCGCACCAATCTTTATCCGGACAATCGTTGGAGCTGCAGCCACTGCAATGGTCGTTTTCCGAGCAAAGGCAGCACGCCAGGCCACATCGTGCAATTCCAAGTTCTCTTTTCATGCCGAACCTCCGTTTAGAAGATCCCGATTTGTTTCATTATAGCAAACCGTCACCAAGAAAACAATTACAGCCGCCTTTTGCGCGATCAAACGGCAGAAATCGCTTGAAAAAAAGAACCGCCTCATTGCATGGCCTGCGATCCTACGCTATAATAACTGGAAGGAGGTGGTTTCGTATGGCAAATGAAGCGAGCAAAGATTTTAACGCGATGCTGCAGGACAGCAAGGGAATGCCGAAGATCCAGATCATCACGGACGAAAAGAGCATCGAGAAATACGGCGGAAGCCGAATGTATTTTGCGCCGCCGCTCGATTATGACCGTGTGATGCGGCAGGTCCCCGAGGGAAAGGTGATCACGGTAGGGGAGCTCCGCGAGTACTTTGCACGGCAAAATCAGGCGGATTTTACCGACCCCATCACAGCGGGGATCTTCGTGTCCATCTGCGCCTGGGCCAGCTTCCAGCGGTCCACCGACGAAACGCCGTACTGGCGCACACTGAAAGCAAACGGCGAGCTGAACCCCAAATACCCCGGCGGCACGGAAGCACAGAAAGTGAAGTTGGAAGCCGAGGGGCACACCATCATCCAAAAGGACCGAACGAACATCCGGTACTTTGTAAAAGACTATGAAGCGGTGCGTTTTGAACTGTTTTAGGCAGAAAAATTGACGGAGGACGCTTAGACGTCCTCCGTTTTGTGCTCCTGTGCTCCGGCCTTGCTGACATGGCATCTGCAAGCAGCTGTTAGTTTAGCACTCCCAGCTCCAAGCGTCGGTTCAGTTCCCACAGGGCGGTCCGGTTGCTGTCGTATTGCAGCATTGCATAGGCGCACGCATACGCTGCCCATTCGTACTCGGTGTGCTCGCGGGACAGCTGCAGAGACGTATTTTCGACCTTGACTGCGAATGCGTATTCGGGGACGACAAAGCAGTCTTGGCCCCACAGCGCTTCCGCATCCCGGAAGCAGTCCGCCGGGATGCTGCAGCAGGTGTCGAGCGGCGAATAGCTGCACGTGACAGGGATGCCTGCCTCTTCAAAGGCTTCCCGCCGTGCGGACTCGATGATAGACGCGTCTTCGTCCTCTCCGCCGCCCGCGATGAACTGCCAGATATCTAGATCCGTTCTTCGGAACACACAGAACCGCACCTGCCCGTCCGTGATGCAATAGGGAATGACCAAAACCTGATATCTTGCTCGCGCCATAACGCGTCATCTCCTTCGATTGCCGATTTGCTTTATGATAGCAGAATCGCGCCAAAAAACAACCGCAGCCGCCCGACGTAGATCGGGCGGCTGCGTTCACCTCTGGGATAGGGCCTGAATCGCAGTCGTCAGAAAGTCAGCCGCGCCTGCAAGCTGCCTCAAAGCGTGACGACGACGTCGGCCTGTTCGATCAGCGCTGCGTCGTGGGACGCGGCGATGACGGTCGCGGACTGCTTTAAGCGCAGAATCTGCTCAATGATGACCCGGCTCGTCTCGGGATCCAGCTCAGACGTAGGCTCGTCGAGTAAGTACAGCGGCGCGTTTTTATAAAGGGCGCGCGAAAGCGCCACGCGGCGCTGTTCGCCGCCGGAAAGGAATTTTCCCTTGCTGCCCACGGTGAAATCCGTGCCGCGTTCGCGGACAAGCCCGCCCAGACCGGAGGCGTGCAGAGCGTCTTCAATCCGCTGTCCGTCCGGCGCGTCGCTGGCATAGGCTACGTTGTCCGCGATGCTGCGGTCAAAGAGGTAGGACGCCTGAAACGCGACGGAGACAGAGCTGCGCAGCCGGTCAAGCTGACCCGTCATATCCGCATGATCGACCAGGATCCTGCCGCCCATGGTGGGCTGGTTTCCGAGCAAGGTGTTCAGGATCGTGGACTTGCCGCTGCCGCTTTCGCCCGCCAGAACGACGAGCTGATGGGGCGCCGCGGTAAAGCACAGATCGTGCAGCTGCTTGTGCTCGCTGCAGGAGATCGTCACATGGTCGAATTCGACCGCGGGCGCGTGCTGCAGCGCATAGGGAGCGGCCGGTGCCGTGGGTTCCGGTTTCAGCTCGAAGACTCTGGAGAGCGCGGCGTCGGACTGGAAAATATCGTTGCCGTACCGGCTGATCGAAGCAGCGGGCGTCAGGATATTGGACATATAGGAGTACGCGACGGCGATGCTGCCCGCAGTCGCGGCCCCGGCCAACGCAGAACGGGCGGAGAAGACGACTGCCGACAGATACCCGATGGTCATCAGCGTGTAGGTGATCGCCCAGTAGATGTTGAAGATCTGCTGGCTCTTTTTGTTCAGCGTGGACATCTGATGCGAAAAGGTATGGAAGCCCTTCGCTTCAAAGGACTCGCTGCCCCACGCCTTGATGATGGGAATGCAGTACAGCAGGTCTCCGACCGCGCCCACGAGCCGGCCGTTGGCCGCGCGCTGCTCGGCGGCAATCTCCTTGCTTTTGACTGCCACACGCTTGCTGGAAACATACAGCGGGAGCACCAGTACCAGCGAGATCGCGCCGAGGACCGGGCTCCAGACGAACATCATGATAACAGAGCCGAGCATCTTCAGCAGCATCGGCAACAGCCCGTTCAGCGGGCCCGCCACGGCGCGGACCACGGCCTCGACGTCCCCGGAGATCCGGGAAACGATGTCGCCCTCCCGCCGCTCCTCCTTATAGGGCTTGTAGGACTCCAGCGCCCACGTCATGGCGTCGTCGCGCAGCGATTCGATGATCCCGGTCGACAGCATGGTATTCGTATGACCGTATGCGAGGCTGACCGCATGCTTCAACGCGTACACAACGCCGAAGAACACAAGGTGCAGCGTGAGGCTGGTCCCCAGAATAGGGGAGAAGGCACTGCGTCCGGTGGAGAGAAGGTCCACCACCGCTGCGATGATCTGGATGGGGAGCAGACTCAGCCCTGCGTCGATCACGGACAGGAAGAAGATCAGCAGGACCGTGGGCCTTTTCGTCTTCAGATACGGGAGCAGGCCCCGGATCCCATGCAATTGCTTCAGGTGCTTCATCATAGGCAAAGACTCCTTGTATAGCGTAGTCGTGATCAGAGCCCCTCTCCAGGGGCTGCACTGCGCGGGAAGGGATGCGAATGCATAACAACAATCGCTTTCTTTTCCTGTGTTCACACTCCTTGTCAAATTTTGTTGTTTTCATTGTACCAGAACAACTGCTGAAATACAAGTCAGCCGCCCGAAACCTTTCGGGCGGCCGACTTGATCTTCGATTAACCGGAATTGATCTTATCCTTTCTGCACTGAATATGGAACTGTCCGTCTTTTTCCTGCAGGGATTCAATCCTGAGTCCGGCGCTTTCTAAAAGGTGAACGACAGACTCCGAAGACTGTGCATCCCTTTTGACGATTCCATAGGCGGTATGGATTTTGTGGGTGCCAGACTTGATATCCAGATCGATCACAAAAGGTTCCGGATAGGCAGAGCGAATGTCGCAATCCCAGATATGCATCCATTTGCCGGCTTTGAGGACACGCGCAGCCTCACGAATTGATTTCCGCTGTTCTTCCGCCGTCATGTACATCAGCGTATAGAAAAAGGTCACATTGTCAAACGAATCGTTCGAAAATAACAATTCTGTTGCGTCCATAAGCTGTTTGCAACAGCAGTCCGGAGCTTCCTCCAATTCCTCCACGCAGTTATCAATGGCAGTGACCCTGTCTTTGTAAATCTGCCCGATTACAGCCTCGCCCCCGCCTCCAATATCAAGAATCGAGCCGGTCAGGGTTTCTTTGATTTCTATCGTCATATACGCCCTCGCAAGCTGGAATTTAGTATCGATTCAAATCCTGATAAATTTCATTATACCAAACCCGCCCCCAAAACACAACCGCAGCCGCCCGGAGCATCCCGGGCGGCCGCTCACCGGTTCCGCCGGTAGCCCGTCTCGTCGCGGTATTCGGGGTGGTCGCGCAGATATGGATCCTTGTCGCCGCAGATGGTGTAGTCGCACTTGCAGCTGTTGACGCAGGTGGTGGTGCGCACCAGCCGCGCGTGAATCAGCTCCATCGACGCATAGTCCACATTGCAGAGCGCGGGCATGATATCCGTCAACCCGTGCTTGATCGCAAACTCTGCCGCGGGGCAGGCCGTGAATTCATAATAGATGGGCTTGTTCTTGTCAAAAGGGGAGACCGCCATCTCGTAATCGTGCCAATGGTCGCAGAGCGACTTTGCCCGCGTAAACGCCTTGTACATGAGCTTTTGAAAAACGGCTTGTTGCAGTCCACAAATTTTAACCTGCGGAAAGCGGGGAGGATCAGGTTTTCCTCCATCTCCTCGATCTCCCGGAACGATGTGACGGCCCGGCAAGCCACATAGTAGCTCAGGATCGCAATGCAGTCATAGGTGCCGCCCGCGCCATTGTGGAAATTCTTCCTGCCGCCAAGGTCGGTGCGCCAGTCGGAGAGGAAGTCCACATACTGCCGCTGCACCTGCTCCCACACGGCCTCCCGCTCCGCCGCCGGATAGTGCAGCGCGATCTTTGCCAGGATCTCCTTTTTGCACGGCTTGGAATACAGCACGTGGCAGCTGCGGTCAAATTGCAGTTCGTTGTCTTTCATCTGGTCATCCTCCGATCCTGCGTCCCGACGGGCTGTGCCGCCTCCGCAGGCCCAGCCAGGAATTTCTCCGCGTACCGGCAGAATTCCTCCGGATGCACGATGACCAGCTCCGCGTGCGCCATTTTCGGGATCCCGTGGATCCGGATCTGCGGGAAATAGCGCTTGATGAAGCGGATATTGCTCCGGCGGTCCTTCTTTTCGTCGTCGCCGTACCAGTAGGTGATCTTCGTGCCGCCTGCGGCGGGCATCTGCGGCAGAGCGTAGTTGTTGCCCGACCAGAACACATTGCGGATCGTCCGGTCGGAATAGGTCTTGAGATAGGCCTCCATCGCGTCGTATTCCTTCACCGGGTCATGCCCGGGGATGGTGAACCGTTCCGGGGGAAACGCCGCTTCCAGAACCTTGCGGTCGTTCGCCGCGAGCTTGAAGGACAGCACATCGCGGGCCAGGATCAGCTTTCGCACCAGGTACGGAAGCTGATAGGGCGTGATCCCGCCGTCGATGATCGCCCGGCCGACCGGGATCTCGCCCAGCGCCAGAAACCGGGTCAGGCACGCGCCGCCAAGCGAGCAGCCGTAGGCCGCGTCCAGCCGGGCAATGCCGTGGGCTTTCAAATATTCTGTGACCTCGTCCACGGTCTGCTCCACGGAGGTGAAATCGCCCGGTTCCTCCGGCTCGTGCCCGTCAAAGACCACCTGAAACACGTGCCACTGCTCCGAAAGCAGCGCGATCGTCTCTGCAAATGCCCAGACCGGCTCCGCCGTGCACGGAAAGAACAGCAGCGTCCGCCCGATCCTGCCCCCATGCTCCAGAACCTTCATGTTCCCCACCTCGCCTTGTTAAACATATCTAACTCGCACCTGAAATCAAACGGTTAGACAATCCTAACCGCCGCCCCAAAAACAACACGGCCCCAGCCGCATTCTTATCTCTATACTAACAAAAACCCCGCCCCCGGTCAAGCCGCCAGCGGGCAAAGACCCGCGCTCATGCGCGGGTCTTCGGCTGGTATTGCATGTTGGAGACGTTATAGATGGTGATGAAGGCTTTGGGGTCTTCGCGGTTGATGAAGTTCATGAGCTTCTGGTATTCGCTTTTGTCGACGATGGTGATGATCTCGTTGTGTTTTTCGAAGTTATAGGCGCCGATGGCTTCGTAGATCGTGGCGCCGCTGTGCAGCTCGTTGATGATGAACTGCCGGAGTTCCTCCTCCTTCTCGGTGATGATGCAGACGCGGCGCTTTTTGTTGTTGTCGAAGATGAAATGGTCCAGAATGATGCCGTTAAAATACGTGCCGAGGACGCTCAGGACCACCGTCTTTGAATCATAGACCAGCGCTGCCGACAGCGCCACGCACATGCCGGCCAGCGACATGGCCCGGCCGAGCTCGATGCGCAGGTATTTGTTCAGGATCTTCGCCACGATATCCAGCCCGCCGGAAGACGCGTTGCGGTTAAAGAGGATGCTGAGGCCAATACTCACCACCAGAATGTAGCACAGCACGTCGAGCATCTGGCTGCCCGTCAGTGATGCAAAATCCGGGAACAGCCGCTCAAAAAGCCCCAGAAACACCGGCAGCATCACGCTCGTATAGACGGTCTTCGCTCCGAATTCCCGCCCGCAGGTGAGAAAGCCGATCAGCAGCAGGACGACGTTCAAAACCATCGTGATCGTCGACAGCGGCAGCGGCACGAAATTTGACAGCACGATGCCAAGGCCGGAAATGCTGCTGACCGAGGTATGGCTCGGCACCAGGAAAAAATATACCGCCGCCGCGATGATCGCCACCGCCGCGGTCAGGATCGCCGCTTCCTTCAAAACTTCGGCGGCGCTCAGCTTTTTGTTCATCTGCGTGGTCCCTCCCGATCGCAATTTGTTCCATTATAGCAAACCCGGCCTCCAAACGCAACCGCTGTCGGGCGGTCCCGAAACGAAAGAAACAGGCGGATCCCGGAAACGCGGGGCCCGCCTGTTTCGTAAAGCGAGGGAGCTTTGCGGGGGCAGAGGAAAGGGGAGCGACTCATGTGTGCCGCGCTGCAATCGCGCTCGCTTTGACAGCGCGATCTCTGCTCCGGGATGAAAACGTTTTGATACATTTGCCATGTCGGGAAATTCATGCTATAATATTAAAGAGGGATTGTCGGATCATGGCTGGATATTTCAGGCTTATACCGGCATTACGGCATCCTTCCTTTACGCAACGGAAAAACTCTGTTTTCCTATGTACTCGTATATGCGGAGCCGGAACAAAGTTTGCATTGGAGGCGATTTGCTTGATGAAAGTTCGTTATTTCCTCGTCACGATCGCGGTCTGTCTCATGTTATCTGTGTGTTCGGGATGCTACGGGACAGGCTATGATCGGAGTATTCCCGCCATGGCATATCCCAGCGGAAACGTACTTGAGATCAGCACGGGGGCGGAACTGAATCCGGGAACCTATATTGCCTATGGCGCGAATCAGTTTTCAGCCGATCTGTCATTATCTGCGCTGGTACAGAGAATATACCGCGACGACGCTGTATTTCAAATCGTCTCCACGCCTGCACAGAGAAACATCGGTACTCTGATCTGGGTCCCGCAAGGCAACGGTACGCGCGATGTATATTATCTGAAAAAAGTCGGCAAGGACGGCGAAAAGAACTGGTATCTCTTTTCCGGCCTGTGCTACAGGCTTTACAACGACCGGGAAGGCACGGACTCTATTCTTTTTCCGGGCTTCTGCCTGGATGCACCGGATGATGACATACTTGAGCTTTCCTATGATACGCCCTACCTCTGCGATCCCGTCACAGTCGGGGGTCAGACATGGGAGGATATTCCGCAGGAGATCTCGGCATTTTATGAGAGTACAGGATATTTTGATGCTGTATGGCAGGATCCCATTCTCTCGGTACGCGGCAAAGGAACGGCCCGGAATATTCCCGCACTGACGCTGCGGTTTGATACGGTTGAGGAGCAAACCTATGTAACGATCCTCCAACCGGATTAAGTCTGTGTAAGTACGTATGCTCCGCTGATTGCACCGCTTTTTAGGCTTGTTTATGGTATAAAGCAGGGACATTAGAAGATTTGATGGTCTGCACCTTTTTGCATTGGATTTGTTATTGGTTTGCACGCACCAGGGCTCCCTTGTGTAAAGGGAGCTGTCAGCGAAGCTGACTGAGGGATTGAGCCCTGTCGCGGGGGGGCATACTATCCGGCAACTGCCACCGGCTCCGTTATGATTTGGAGGATTTTATCTGCTGCCGCACTTCTTCGGTCGCAAAAATGCAGCAGCGGTGATTCATATTGATCTCGATTGTGCCCTCCGTCTCGCCGTACCGATATTTGAAGCCTGTTCCGAAGTTGGATTGATCATTTTCTGTCGGAGCCTCATAACCTGCAACGGTCGAGGTGATCTCTCTGTCATACGTGTCATCGTTGCTTTTGTAGGTACCGGTATAGCCGGTGTCCGCATAGATCACACCGTCGACCATGACCATGGGGATCAAGTCATACTTGACTTCTTCCTCCTGTGCGGCGCAGGCGATCATACCAAACATACATACCATTACTATGAGGAAAACCAGAAGTTTTTTTGATGAAAGGATCGTTTTCATATCAATTGCCTCCTTCTGTTTGGGCCGTTTTTCACCATTGCGATCGATGTTCTTCTTTCAGGGGGCGTTTTGCAGAACTCTGTGGTAATTCTACCAGAATTATTCAAGAATTGCAAGAGTCCGGGCTCAGCACAGAAGCGCAGCCCCCTTCGGTAAAGGATCAAATTGCAATCGCCGCACAGATGGTGTAGAATAAGAAAAACACGTCCGCGATGGCTGTGCGGCGGAAGGGGAGGATGGGATGCGCAAAACGATTGCATATTTTCATCTTCCCGGCCTGTTTGAGGCGTATGCGTTCTACCGCGTCTTCCTGCCGCTGTTTTTTGAGCACCGGGAATATTTTTACGACTGGTGCGCCATCGGCTCGCTCTACGGCGCGCCGGCGGACTGCATCTGGGGCGGCGGCCGCGTCGGCTCCGGCGAACGGTCGGCGCAGGAGGTTTTGGCCCTGACGCGGGCCTATGGCCTGTCTGCCCGCCTGACGTTCAGCAACTCGCTGCTCCGCCCGGAGCACCTTTCGGATGGCCGCTGCAACGCCCTCTGCCGTGCGTTTGCCCGGAGCGATGGCCCGCAGAACGGCGTCATCGTCCACTCGGACCTGCTGCTGGACTACCTGAAAACCAATTACCCGCAGCTGAGCTTCATCTCCTCGACCACCAAGGTCCTGACAAACTTCCGCCAGCTCCGGCAGGAGCTGGAACGGGCGGATTTTTCTGCCGTCGTGCCGGATTTCCGCCTGAACAGGGCCTTTGACGACCTCCGTGCGCTGCCGCAGCCGCTCAAGGACAAGACGGAATTCCTCTGCAACGAGTGCTGCTCGTTCGGCTGCCGGGAGCGGCGCGCGTGCTACGAGGCCGTCAGCCGGAAAAACCTCGGCGAGCCGGCGGAGCATATCTGCACGGCCCCCGGCGCGTCCGCGGGCTACCGCTTTTCCAGCGCCATGGAGAACCCTGGCTTTCTCAGCGTCGGCGCGATCCGGAACGTCTATCTGCCCATGGGCTTCTTCCAATTTCAAGCTCGAGGGCCGCGGCCTCGGCAGCGCCATGCTGCTGGAATTTCTGCTCTACTACCTGACCAAACCGGCATACCGGCTGCGCGTGCGCGAGGCGATCTACCTAGACGCCATGCTGGACTTATTTTAAGGCCCATCATGGACCTTCCCGAAGCATAGCGTCAGCTGCCCCCGCAACTGCGCGTTGCTTGCGCGCGGCAGGCCGGCGTGGTAATCTGGATCTGAGGTGATTTTTTATGAATACAAAAGATGTGATCCTGGAGCTCCGCACGAAAAAAGGACTGTCGCAGGACGAGCTGGCGGAGAAGGTCTATGTGACCCGGCAGGCCGTCTCCCGCTGGGAAACCGGCGAGACGGTCCCGAACACCGAGACGCTGAAGCTGCTCTCGCGCTTTTTTGACGTCTCGATCAACACGCTGCTCGGCGCGCCGCGGCAGCTCATCTGCCAGTGCTGCGGCATGCCGCTCGAAGACGGGAACATGAGCCGCGAACCGGACGGCGCGTTCAACGAGGATTACTGCAAGTGGTGCTATACGGACGGCGCATTCACGTATCAGAGCATGGATGCGCTGATCGATTTCTGCGCGGCCCACATGGCAAACGATGCCTTTCCGCCCGTCCAGGTCCGCGCCTACCTGCAGGACCTGCTGCCGAAGCTCAAGCACTGGCAGATCGCCGAGAACAAATAACCACAAGATCTATCCCATCTGGAGTCAACAAACATGATCGATACCATGCTCGTCCGGGGCGCAAAAGTCCATAATCTCAAAAATATCGATGTCGAGATCCCACTGGGCAAGATCGTCGGCATCGCCGGCGTGTCCGGCTCGGGAAAATCCTCGCTGGCGCTGGGTGTCCTGTACGCCGAGGGTTCGCGCCGGTATCTCGAGGCGCTTTCTACCTACACCCGCCGAAGAATGACGCAGGCGTCGAAGGCCAGCGTGGACGAGGTGCTGCATGTCCCCGCCGCCCTGGCCCTGCACCAGCGCCCCGGCGTGCCGGGCATCCGCAGCACCTTCGGCACGGGCACGGAGCTGCTGAGCAGTCTGCGCCTGATGTACTCCCGCCTTGCCAGCCACCGCTGCCCGAACGGGCATGAACTCGCGCCGTCGCTGCTCGTTGCAGCCGGAAAGGAGCTCGTCTGCCCGACGTGCGGCGCGCATTTTTATGCGCCGTCGGCTGAGGAGCTGGCGTTCAACTCACAGGGCGCGTGCCAGACCTGCGGCGGCACCGGCGTCGTCCGCACGGTCGATCTTGATACACTGGTGCCGGACGACTCGCTGACCATCGACGAGGGCGCGGTCGCCCCGTGGAACAGCCTGATGTGGTCCTTGATGACGGATATCTGCCGCGCGATGGGCGTGCGCACCGACGTGCCCTTCCGCGACCTGACGGAACAGGAAAAGGACATCGTCTACCACGGTCCGGCCGAGAAGAAGCACATCCTCTACCACGCAAAAAAGCCGGCTCCAACGACTTTGCCGAGCTGGATTTCACGTATTATAACGCCGTCTACACCGTGGAGAATGCCCTAGCAAAGGTCAAGGACGAGAAGGGAATGAAGCGGGTGGAAAAATTCCTGAAGGAAGATGTCTGCCCGGACTGCCGCGGCACGCGCCTGTCCGCCGCCGCCCGCGCGCCGAAGGTGCGCGGCATTTCGCTGGACGAAGCCTGCACGATGACGCTCGCGCAGCTGGTCGAATGGGTGCAGGGCGTCCCGGCCAGCCTGCCGGAGGACATGCGCCCGATGGCCGAGAGCATCTGCGAGGCGTTCCAGAGTACCGCCAAACGGCTCATGGACCTGGGACTCGGTTACCTGACGCTCGACCGCTCGGCTGCCACGCTCTCCACCGGCGAGCGCCAGCGGATGCAGCTGGCCCGCGCCGTGCGCAACCGCACGACGGGCGTCCTCTACGTGCTGGATGAGCCGTCCATCGGTCTGCACCCGTCCAACATCGTCGGCCTCACCGGCGTGGTGCACGATCTGGTGGATGACGGCAACTCCGTCATTCTGGTCGACCACGACACGCAGATCTTAAAGGAAGCCGACTGGATCGTAGAGATGGGTCCGGAAGCGGGCGCGAAGGGCGGACACGTCATCGCGCAGGGGACGATCCCGGCGATCGAGGAAAACCCCGCGTCCCAGATCGGTCCCTTCCTCTCCGGAAAAGCCGAGACGGAGCTGCGGCCCCGGGCGGCGAAGGAAGCTGTGTTTGCAAATGGGACCATGCATCTGTCCACGTCTCAGATCCATACCGTCAAGCCGCTGGAGGTCGAGATCCCGAAGGGACGGCTGACCGTCGTCACCGGTGTGTCCGGCTCCGGCAAGACCACCATGGTGCTCGAGAGCCTCATTCCCGCTCTGGAGGCAAGCATCAGCGGCAGCGCCCTGCCCGCGCATATCCGCGCAGTCAAAGCCGACGGTATTGCGCATGTCAAGCTCATCGACGCCACGCCCATCGGCATCAATGTCCGCTCGACGGTCGCCACCTACGCGGGCGTCCACGACGAGCTGCGGAAGCTGTATGCGAGATCTGCCGACGCAAAGGAAAGGGGCTATCAGGCGAGCGACTTTTCCTACAACACCGGCTCCCTCCGCTGCCCCGGCTGTGACGGGACGGGCGAGGTGAGTCTGGACGTGCAGTTCCTGCCGGACGTCAACATCCCGTGCCCCGACTGCCGCGGCTCGCGCTACGCAAGAGCCGCTTATGATGTGAAGCTCGCAAATAAGACCGGCAAATGCGTGTCCCTGCCGGAGCTCATGGACATGGATGTAGCTTCCGCGCTTGACTTCTGCAGGGATATGAAGACCGTCAGCCAGAAGCTTGGCATTCTGAAGCGGCTCGGCCTCGGCTATCTGACGCTCGGCGAGGAAACGCCGAGCCTCTCCGGCGGCGAAGCGCAGCGGCTGAAGCTTGCGAGCGAGATCGGCAAAACGCAGACCGATTCCGTCTTCGTTTTCGACGAGCCGTCCATCGGCCTGCACCCGCTGGACGTGCGGGTGCTGCTCGGCGTGTTTCAGGCGCTGCTGGACAGCGGCGCGACGGTCGTCGTCATCGAGCACGATCTGGACGTCATCCGCAATGCCGATCACATCATCGACATGGGCCCCGGCGGCGGAGACGCCGGCGGCCGCATCATTGCAGCCGGTACGCCGGACGAGATCCGGCAGGATCCCGCCAGCGTCACCGGCCGGTATCTGTAAAACCAGAAAAGGAGGCCAGCAGCATGGAATTGCCTGCCTGTCCGGTAGAGACGACGCTGATGCTCATCGGCGATAAGTGGAAGGTGCTGATCCTGCGCGATCTGATGAGCGGGACGAAGCGCTTCGGCGAGCTGAAAAAGTCCATCGGTCACGTCACGCAGAAGGTCCTGACCGCGCAGCTGCGCGATATGGAGGCCAAAGGCCTGCTCACGCGCAAGGTCTACGCCGAGGTACCGCCGCGCGTGGAATATACCCTGACCGCTACCGGCTACAGCCTGCGGCCCATCCTCGACTCTATGGTGGCCTGGGGCACGGATTATCAGAAGCAAAACGGAGGCGCACCATGCGATCCATAAGACGGCCTGCACGGCGAGATCGCCGCAAAGATCCCCTGCACGCAGGTCCTTGGGACCTATACCGTGACCTTTGACCGCTGAAAGAGAGGAGACCTCTATGCCATATCCCTGGATCGACGACTATCTCCTGCAGAAGCCCGGTGTCACAAAGGACCTGCAGCCGGACTGGAACTGGATCCGCTATCAGATCGGCGGCAAACTGTTCGCCGCCGTCTGCCTGGACGATCAGGACCAGCCGTATTACATCACCCTGAAGCTCGACCCCGCCGAGGGAGACTTCCTCCGCGGGCAGTATGAAGACATCCTGCCCGGCTACTACATGAACAAGACCCACTGGAACTCCGTCCGCGTGCAGGGCTCCGTCCCCGACGATCTGCTGAGAAACCTCCTCGACGAAGCCTACCGCCTGGTCCTCCACGCCCTCCCCAAAAAGAAACACCGGGAGATCACAGGCGAATAAAGAAAAGCATGAGCTGCTGCGAAAAAGGCACCGGGGCTATAGACGGATGTCCGTAAAACAGTTAATCCTCCGTATGGCTTAGACCATGCGGAGGATTTGTTTATGTCTAATCTTCAAACTTGCTGGCGGCAAACGGTTTGTCAAAACCGTTTGCGGACGGCAAGTCCACAAGGGGATAGCCGCATAAGCGGCGCAAGGGAGTGTAGCTCCCTTGACGGAACGAAGTGACGAAACATTCTCGGTCGGGCAGTTTTCTTCTGCCGACCGGGAGTGAAGCTCCGCAGGACGCACTACTCTCGACAGAGAGTATAGAAGTGCGCCCTTTAGTTCCTAAAGGGATTTTATCAGTTCGACAAACTGGAAGTTGTTTATCCAAAATGAAATGGAATAACCATATCAAGTAAAACTGCAAGAACTATACTAATCGTTCCCATTAGCGCAGAACTCCTCAATGTGTCTCTCCTCAAAACAATAAGTCCAATAATAAAGACTATCACTTCCAAAACAGATTTTGCATTAAAATACCAGCATCCATATACAAAGCACATATTGAACAATACTGCCAAAATCAGCGCTGATAGTATAAATGCCAGTTTGCTTTTCCCCTTGCATACCAACAGACAAAAGCCAATAATGGAGAAACAGCTGTAAATCCAAACCAAATCATCGCATAACTTCTTGGGAAAAATCCTGCAATATAGTTTGAATACAAATAGTAGCTTGCAACCATACCAACAAAGAATACAAAAACATTGATGCTTGCTCTTATTGCAGAATTGCTATAAATAGAAATACACAGTGCAATCAATATCCAGATTGCAAAACGCCCAAGAAAATTACCAATATCTAAGACTCCATTTATTGCCATAAGCACACCTGGAAGTTCAGTTTGACGAAAATCCAGATATTTTGAAAAAGTCCCCAAAGCTATTCCGAGAAACAATATCGCTATGGTATTTATAAGTTTTCTATTATTGGATATTGGATTTTCTGCATTCCTTATATCATTCAAAAAATTTATCAAAATTACCCTCACAAATCCCGATTTGTTGCTCAATTTTCATATTCAAATTATACCATAAAACCTGTGAACAATTCTACCGCAACTTTGGACTATATGAGAAAAGTCCGAACAGTTTTCTGCCCGGACTTTCTCTCTCAATCATAAATCAATTCCGCTTTCACAACTTCCTCTGCCTGTGCCTTGCAAGCGTTCATCTGCCGCACCCATTCCATTTGGTTTTCGGCTTTCAGCTGTTCGGTCACGCCGTTGCGCTTCACCAGCTCCGGCACGATCAGCTCCATGCGATTTCGTGCCGCTTCGTCAATCTCGGCGCAATACTGTCTTACGTACACCCAGCTATTTGCCCCGGTGCTTTTCCTTTCGTTTCTGCTGCCGGCAGGTAAAGCGGCGCTGCTTTTCTTCTTCCCGCTGCTCGCGCGAGCGGGTCTGCTTTTCAAGCTTCTGCGCCTCGCGCTGCAGCTGCAGCGCCTGCTGTGACCGGGTGCCGACTGTGCCGGCAGCGGTCTGCTTCCGGATCTGGCGCTGCATCCGCTTCGGATTTGCCGCGTCCGGCCGGATGGCCGCGGCAACACACGGACTGAACCGCAGACGGCTGTGGTTTTTCAGCACGTAGGCCAGGACCTCATAGTCCTTCGGTTCTGCGCCAAAGGTGACCTTGCAGACCGAGAGCGTACCGCCCTCGAACCGCTCGAACACCCCGACCCAGAACGGCGCCTCAAAAAATACCGTCAGTCTGGTCAAATTGCTGTCCATCACGAAACCCTCCTGAAAAGAAATTCCGCAGGAACGGACGACCCGGAGGGGAGGGTTACTTACCTGCGCCGCGCGGGCGCAGACGGCTGGGCTACCTACCAGCTCTGGCAGGCCAAAGACTCGGCCCGCGTTGCGTTTTTATCCTGCGATTATATTAGGCGCAGATCTGCGCGTAATGCCGGATTCAGCGGCCGAACAGAGCGGCGGCCTGCTCCATACGCCGGGCGATCGGCACGCCGAACGGACAGCGCGCTTCGCACGCATGGCAGCCGATGCATTCGGAGGCCGTATGCCCCAGCAGCTCGTAGTGCGACTGGATGGTCGCCGGGACCTCGGGCTGCATGGTCGCAAGATCGTAGAACTTGTTGATCATCGCGATATCCAGCTCCGCGGCGCACGGCTTGCAGTGCCCGCAGTAGGTGCACTGGCCGCGATAGGAGTGGAACGGCGCGTTGGCGAGCACCGACGCGTAGTCCTTTTCCTCGGCCGACGCGGTCTCGTAGGCGACGGCCGCGTCGACCTGCTCCTTCGTGTCGTAGCCGCACAGGATGGAACAGACCGCCGGGCGCGTCAGCGCGTAGTGGATGCACTGCACCGGCGTCAGACAGACGCCGAACGGCGAGCGTTTCTCATCGAACAGCCGCCCGCCCGCGAAGCCCTTCATGACCGTGATGCCGACATCGTTCTGCTCACAGACGCTGTACAGATGTGCGCGCGCCGCGTCGATGCCTTTGAGCCCCGCGTCAAAGCGCTCGGCGAACATCGTGTCGATATCCTCGCTCGCCGGGAGCATGTCGAAGGCCGGGTTGACGCTGAACAAAATCATTTCCACAAAGCCGGACTCCGCCGCCTTCACCGCGACCTTCGGGTTGTGCGAGCTGAGGCCGATGTGGCGGATGACGCCGGTCTTTTTGAGCTCCATCACGTAGGAAAGATAGTCGGAGTGCAGGATCTGCTCCCACTCCTCCTCGGAGTCCACGTAGTGGATCATGCCGAGGTCGATGTAATCGGTCTGCAGGCGCGTCAGCAGATCCTCGAACGCCGGGCGCACATAGATCAGATCGCGCGTGCGGTAATACTGCCCGTTCTTCCACGTCGAGCCGAGATGGCCCTGAATGTACCAGTGGGCGCGGTCGTCCCGGATGCCCAGACCGATGATGTCCCGGGACTTCGGGTCCGGCATCCAACAGTCAAGAATGTTGATGCCGGCGTCGGCGGCGTAATGGATCAGCTCCACACCTTCTTCCTCCGGATGGCGCTCGAGCCATTCCGCGCCGAAGCCGATCTCGCTGACCTGCAGCCCTGTTTTCCCCAGTCTTCGCGTTTGCATCTGCGTTCCTCCTGATCATATGTTATGTCAACTGATAACGGATTCGTGTACTGCTGCTTTCACTATAACAGAAACCATCGGAAAAATCCACCAAGCGGCGCGAAAGCGGCCCGCTGCAGGCACAAAAAACATTAAAAAAATTTTTTCTCCGAAAATCACATGATTCTTTATCTATGCAAAGCTTAAAATCGCTAAAGTGATTCTTTCTGGAACATTTCACACCAAAACGCTCGGCAATGCCGCGTTTCGGGCACTTGACAAGTGAAATGCCGCGCGGTATTTTATGGGATATTAAAAAAAGAAGGCGAAAAACATGACCCATTACAATCTCCTGAAGCTGAAGCCCGGCGCGGATGCCGGTGCCATCTTTGCGCAGTGCGAAGCGGTCTATGCCGCGCTGGAAGCGGAGCTGCCGTTTTTGCATGACGCCAAGGTCATCCGCTGCTGCACCACGCGTGATTCCAACGCGGATATCCTGATGATCATGCGGATCGACCGGCCGGAGCAGCTCGGCACGTATCTGCAGCACCCGAAGCATGTCGCACTGGCGCAGGGGATGAAGGACAGCATCGCTGATAGAATGTCGTTTGACGCGGAATAACTGACAAGAGAGAAGAGAAACGTTATGCAGAAGAAAAAAACAGCAGTTCCCACCTACCTGGGCGTGGCCGCAGTCTGGATCGGCAGCCACTTCGGCCCCGGCTTTGCCACCGGCGCGTTCAGCGTCCGCTGGTACGTCAAATATGGCTGGGTCGGCCTTGTGACGCCCCTGCTCGCCATGCTGATCACCGGCGGCGTCATGTATTTCATGCTGGAATACGCCCGCGAGCACGGCACGCCGAACTACCGCCCCTTCGCCCGGTCCTGCTACGGCGAGAAGCTGGGCGGCGTGGTCGCCGTCTTATACGATATCTGCTTTCTGATGACCATGATGTGCGCCGGCGGTCTTGCCTTCTCCGGCGAGGGCAAGCTCCTGCAGGGCTTCCTCGGCGTCAACTATTGGGCGACGGCCATCGTCACGATCCTCATTTCCGCCGCCCTCTGCCTCTATGGCTCCAAGCTGCTGGCAAAGTCCTCGGGCTATATGATGTACGCCATCGTCGGCGTCGTCCTGCTGATCACGGTGCTGGCCCTGACCTGCGGCGACAGCGACGTGCCTGGTGCGTTCGCCAACTCCGCGGCCAACGCCAAGGACCCCAGCCTCCTGGACGCGATCCTCAGCGCCATGCAGTACGGCTGCTTCCAGTCCACCATCGTCTTCAACGTCATGTCCGTCTCGGACGTGGTGAAGGACAAAAAGGAGGCGCGCAAGGCTATCGGCGCGGGCTATCTGATCACGATCCTGCTGATGGTCTGCCTGATCTTCACGCTGTTCAGCTATACGAATGTCTTTGACGTCTGCGCCGAGACGCTGCCGGTCATGTCCGTCCTGAACCGCCTGGGCATGAAATGGCTGCAGTGGCTGTACGTGATTTTGATGACGCTCGCCGTGCTCACGAGCGCGGCCGGACTCGCGCATGCCGGCAATGTCCGGTTCGACGGCCTGTTCCGGTTTATCAAAAACGCGCAGCTGCGCCGCTTTGTCATCACGGCCATCCTGCTTGGTATTGCCGCCGCCGGCGCGGCCCTGGGCTTCCAGGCCATGCTGCAGCAGGGCACCTCCATCGTCGGCTGGGCCGCCATCCCCATTGTCGTCATCCCCGCCTTCACCATCGTCGCCTCCAAGGTGCGAAAAGCCAAATGACCCATCCAACCCGCCCGGCCCCGCCGGGCGGGTTTTGTATCGCCGCCTATCTAATGCCTTCCCCTCATAGGGGAAGCCATTGGAGTGCGTTTCCCAAGGCCTCCCCTCCCAGGGGAGGTGACTCGGCGAAGCCGAGACGGAGAGGTCGCCGCAAATTTGCAGCAACCTCTCAGTCACCTTCGGTGACAGCTCCCCTTCCAGGGGAGCCTTTCCCCGCGAGAAGGTAAAATCCATCTGGATTTCCACTGCGCCTTCTATTGACAGCAGCTGTTCTGAGGCAACTAGTATCAAATTTGATACCCCCGTATCAGGCGGCGCGTACCAAGACATACGTAAGGTGACCATCGAGTGGAACGCCAGACCGAAACATTGGGATCTGCCTGAATTCAGAGGCAGGACGCACCAAACGCGGCCAAGCGCCCCTTTTCTCCCCTATCTTTTCCCGCGCAAGGGAAAAGATATGGCCGCCGGAGGCGCGTCAGAAACGACCACGACGGAACGAATCCTTGCAAGCAAGGCTTCTTATCCTCTGTGCTCGTTTCTTCCTTTCCAAACCGCAAACTGAATTTGCGGTTTGGGTTTTTCTATGCAAATCTGCAGCAACCTCTCAGCCAGCCTGCGGCTGCCAGCTCCCCTGGAAGGGGAGCCTTTTGGGGTGCTTGACAGCCTTGCTATACTGAAATCAGGAACCAACCACAGGAGGTATGTTTTATGAGCAAAAAACTTGTCACCTATTTTTCCGCTTCCGGCGTGACGAAGAAGCTTGCCGAAAAGCTGGCTGCCGCCGTGGATGCGGACCTGTTTGAGATCCGGCCGAAGATCCCCTATACCAAAGCCGACCTCAACTGGATGGACAAGCAGTCCCGCAGCACCATCGAGATGCAGAATCCGTCCTCCCGGCCGGAGATCGCCGAGGGCGGCCCGGACCTTTCCGGCTACGACACGATCTTCGTCGGCTTCCCCATCTGGTGGTATATCGCGCCGACGATCGTCAATACCTTCCTCGAGAGCTGCGACCTGACCGGCAAGACCGTCGTCCCCTTCGCCACCTCCGGCGGCAGCGGCATGGGCGGCACCAACAAGGCCCTCGCGCCCAGCTGCAAGGGCGCAAAGCTGCTCGAAGGCAAGGTCTTCAAGCTCAGCGCCAGCGCCGACGCGCTCCGCACCTGGGCGGAGAGCTGCAAATAAAAACAGCAGAAAACGCGCAGTCCGCATCCGCGGGCTGCGCGTTTTGCTTGTGCGGCGCAATCGCGCGTTGCAATTTCGCCGGATCCATGATATAGTAAGACCAATTATCAGAAAGTGCAGGGAAACCGCCATGCGAATGAGAAGAAGAAACAACCTCGCGCCCCGGATGGAGGCCTGCGAGTCCGTCTGGATCCACGAGCCGGAGGCGCTGCGCGGCAGTTGGCGCAGCCTCATGCCCGGCTGCCGTGAGCTGCGCGTCGAGGTCGGCTGCGGCAAGGGCAAGTTCACCGTCGAGACCGCGGAGGCCGAACCCGATGTCCTGCTCATCGCCATCGAGCGCGTGCAGGACGCGCTGGTGCTCGCGATGGAGGCCGCGATCCGTAAGGGCCTCAAAAACGTCTTTTTTGTCTCGCTCGACGCGGCGAACATCGACCAGTTTTTGCCGACGACGAGATCAACCTGCTCTACATCAACTTCTGCGATCCCTGGCCGCGCAAGAAAAACGCCAAGCGCCGCCTGACCTACCACACCTTCCTGGAAAAATACAAGAAGGTCCTGAAGCTCGGCGGCCAGATCCATTTCAAGACCGACAACGCCAACCTCTTTGCCTGGAGCCTGCCGGAGATGGAGAGCTGCTTCCTCGAGCTGCGCAATGTCACCGATGATCTGCATGCGAACGGCCCGGTCGGCATCATGACCGGCTATGAGGAAAATTCTACGCCCTCGGAACGCCCATCCACCGGGTCGAGGCCGTCGTCGTGACCAAGCAGCCGCGCCCGGCCGACGCAAAGGAGCCCGAAGAGGCCGAAGCAGGGGAGGACGCATAAGATGCTGCCCTCCATCGGCATCATCGGCGGCGCGGACGGCCCGACCGCCGTGTTCGTATCCGGCGGCCTGTCCTGGGGCTGGCTCGCCGCAGCGGCGCTGGCGCTCCTCGCCCTCGTCGTCTGGCTCTCCAACCGCCATAGATCATAAAAAACCACGCTGCCCGGCTCCCAGGCAGCGTGGTTTTTATTATGATGCTTATTCGTAGATCGGGTGCTTTTTGACGAGCGCTGCCACGGCGGCGAGCACGGCTTCGCGGTTTGCGTCGTAGTCGGTCGCGATCTTGTCGATGCAGTCGGCAACGACGGGCATATCTTCCTCGGTAAAGCCGCGCGTGGTGCAGGCCGGGGTGCCGATGCGCACGCCGCTGGTGACGCCGGGCTTCTGCGGGTCGTTCGGGATGGCGTTCTTGTTGACGGTGATGTGGACCTCGTCGAGCTTGATCTGCAGGTCCTTGCCGGTGATGTTTTTCTTGCGAAGATCCGCCAGCATCAGGTGGTTGTCCGTGCCGCCGGTGACAAGGTCAAACCCGCGGTCGAGCAGCGCCGCAGCCAGCGCCTTTCGCGTTTTGACGACGTTTCGCGA
>VOFK01003791.1_pt1 | contig 73983 bp, 71 predicted proteins | sample 5384121 | NCBI WGS metagenome assembly VOFK01 (sample SAMN12384730, study PRJNA508395) | human gut metagenome | isolation source: healthy gut J | host: Homo sapiens
TATTCACTGATTCATAATGGACACGTCCTCCGCATGCTTCAAACGGGAAAAGAATATAATAAATATTGTTCTGCTTCCATGTTTCCTCTACCGTAACGCCACTCAAAGGCCTCCAATGAAAGTAATACATTATGGCAATATAGTATTCCTACATCCTGGTAAACACCCCGCACTGTCACATTAAACTCTTTTCTCCACCGAAATTTCTTTCCCTATAGGGTCCCTCATCGCCAAAGTAATTCCATGAGCCTTGCTTTGTGAAAGAAAGGCATTGTTGCCGTTTATCAAGTCATGCGGGTCTCCTTTTCAGTACTTGCAGCCCTACTGTCATAAATAAAAAGTGTATCAGCAAACAAAACTTGCACATCGTCCAGATGCTTATTGTTTACGTACAGCCTTGTGCCAAAAATCAACAGCCCGGCTGGCACATTCCACAAATCCGGAAACGTCTCCCAAATGTCGGTAGCAGCCGGACGAAAAGTACCATTGTCATATTCCTCAGACAGGACACATCCTTCCACACTTCCAGACACCCAGCCAACGCCACCCGTTCCGGCTCTTTGTGAAGCTCTCGTAACTCAGTTCATAAGCAATCTGAGAAAAAAGAAGAATGCCCACCAACAAGCCCAAGGTCAGAGAGAAGAGTTTGATGACAATTTCCCACACGACACACTTTTTGGCTAATGTTTGTATCGTATAATATAGTTGTCTCTTAATAATAATTTCAATTTAACTATAAGTCACTTAATCCAAATATAATTAAAGTTTATTCACTCTTGATATATCTACCAGTTTACTCATTGGCAATCCGCCATGCCTTGAATACTACACAACCGATGATGAACAATAGTACAATGCATGCAATAAGCAAGAATCCGCAGATACCAAAATCCACTCCCTCCACAAACTGCTCTATCCAGACACCGCCTATATACCAGGCTCCCAGCCCTCCAAGAAAAAACGGCCGGCAAAAGGATATCCAGAATATATCCTTCGAGAAAAGCCGGAGAATGGATGACGCTTCCGCACCATTCACTTTACGGATGGCAATTTCCTTGCTGCGGCGTTGTATCTCGTCATTGATGTAGCCAATCAACCCCATTAACGTAACAAAAGGATGGTTATGGCAGCCAGTAAAGCCGCATTACGGAAATCCGTGACGGTACTGTTCTGGTCGTCAATGACCTTTTGGAACGAGGAAAATACAATGTCACGGGTGGGAAACAGCTTTTCCATGTCTTCGGTCAAACGCTTGAGGTTATCGTCAAAAAGGCTCTTTCAGACGTAATTGGATGTTTCCGGAAAATCGGTCAAGATAAGTTGCATACATAGGTTGCACCGCCCATAAGCGGCATTGGATGTGGCAAAGTCTTTCAGTACACCCAATATTGCCCGCTATGCGATCGCCGTTGCGCACTTGCCTGCCTATCGGTTTATCTTCCCAATGCATCATTTTCAAAAATGTTTCATTGACCAATATCTGCCCAGGGGCATCCATATTCTTGCCTTCCGCAAATTCCAACTTCCTAAACGGGGCATAGTCCTTGCCAAATTCCACCCAACGCATGCTCATCCACTGCCCGTTATCAGTCGTAACCCCTTCTCCGCTCAATCCGTCTGTAAGAAGATTACTGCTACAAGCTCCATCTTCCACATAAGGCAAAAGAAATCACACTACGATTGGCATCGCTTTCCGCATCCGAGTCAAAGGATACGCCCGAAGCATAAGCCACCCGGTGGTAATCGAATCCACGTTCTTTTTATTGGTGATGTAATGGCTCTGCATAGCACCAGCCCCAACAAACCGAAAATAAAGGAGGTACCGGCAAACTGCACAAACAAGAGCGGACGTTTCCAGCCTTTCTTGCCTTCGGTGTACCGGCGGAAAACCTGCGTCACCGGAATGCGGGCAAAAAGCTGCCCGGGCAACATGCCGCCTATCATAAACAAAATGACTATCACTGAAAGCGGTGCCCAAATGTTTTCCCAAGAGAAAAGACCAGCAAGACTAACGTCGAGCATGTCCTCAACGGCTCACGGAAATTAAATAGAAGCAGCGCTACAAGCAGCAAAAAAAAAGCATGATGACTCCGGTCTCCCCATAAGAACATACCGAAAATAGTTCCCGTATTTGCCCCACTACATTTATGTACGCCTATAGCTTTGGCACGACGGTTCATGGCTGAGATGGAAATAAGCACATAATTCATCGCCACAATAAAAAGTATGGCGGTTCCCAGCGTCAACAGAATCCATACCATACGCATGGTACTGATACCAAATTCCATACGGTAGTCCTTTATCGGAACCAGACTGATAAACACATCATCGCTCTTGCGCACCTGCTCGGCAAGTTTCTCTATTCGGGTGTTCACATCGTCCAATTGCACCCCCCGGGCGCAGACGGACAAAGGACATATAGCTGTCTCCACCTCCCCACCCCCAGTATCCCCAATGATGCTTGAAGGAGGTAGCCAGAGACATCACGACACCACTTCCATAGGAAACTGGAGTTTTCGGGAAAATCTTCAAAAATGCCCTTCACGGTCATTGGCATCTGTTTGTTATAGACCACCGTCTGCCCGATGGGATTCTTATCGGCAAACATGCTGCCGGCCAGCTCCCTGCTGATGAAGACTACCTCCGGATTATTCAGCTCGCGAGGGTCTCCACTGACAACATCAATGCCCATAGTGGCAAAGAAACAAGAATCGGCCGTCATGGCATTGGTCTGGAAACGGCGTTCATTGGCAAACCAAGCCGAATTGCTCCACCATTGCTGGGTGACGGTAACACTCTCCACCTCGTCAGGCAGGTTTTCGGCAATGGTACCAGCCACCGGTCCAAGAGTTATATGCGAAGGATGATACTCGTTGTTGTAATACCATACTGTTTTGACAAGACACAAACGTTCATGGTCCTTGTAGCAGGTATCATAATTGAGCTCGAATGCCTGACGAAAAAAAAATGAGGATACTGACTGCCAACCCCAGTCCCAGGAGAAACAATCTTGATGAGGTTGGAGCCTTTTCCTCGTATCAATGTCTGGAGAGTGTAATATAGTTGTCTCATGGAAGTTGTTTTTAAAAGTCCGTTACAAATCCTGCGCTGCCACACTTGCCACCACACTACCGTCGAAAAGATGTATCGTGCGGTGTGCAAACGAGGCGTCGTGCTGGCTGTGGGTCACCATAATAATCGTAGTACCCTCTTTATTCAGCTCTGTCAACAGATTCATCACCTCAGCTCCGTTCTTGGAGTCAAGTTACCGGTAGGCTCATCGGCAGTATCAGCTTGGGATTGGTTACGACCGCACGGGCTATCGCCACACGCTGCTGCTGACCGCCGGAAAGCTGTTGCGGGAAGTGTTTGGCACGGTGGCTGATGTTCATCCGCTTCAGAATATCCTCTACCATGCGTTTGCGCTCACTTGCCTTCACGCCGAGGTACGTAAGGGGAAGTTCCACATTCTCGTAGACGTTCAGTTCGTCTATCGGGTTGAAGCTCTGGAACACGAATCCCAGCTTGCCCTTGCGCACACGGGTACGTTCCTTTTCCTTCAAGTCCGCTACTTCCTGACCGAGCAGCTTGTAACTGCCCTCCGTAGGATTGTCCAGCAGCCCGAGGATGTTCAGCAAGGTGGACTTGCCGCAACCTGACGGTCCCATAATGGCTACAAACTCCCCCTCCTTTACATCGAGGCTGACGTGGTTCAATGCTACTGTCTCTACTTCCGAAGTACGGAATACTTTGCTGATGTTGTTAATTTCAATCATGATATTCTATGTATTAATATTATTATCATTCGCTCTTAATGCTGTTTACCGGGTTCTCGTTCGCTATCCGCCAGGACTTCCAAAGTACGCAGGCTACGATAATCACCAAATTGGCCATCACTACCAGTACGTATACTGCCCAACTGATGGGGAATACGCTCCGCAAAACTGTTCCATCCACATTCCGTTGACATACCATGCCAATACCGTACCGATGACAACCTGCCGGAGCCGCCACCACAAGTACATCCCTCGACAGCATTTCCAAGATACTGGAAGCCTCTGCCCCGTTCACTTTACGGATGGCAATCTCCTTGCTGCGGCGGCGCACCTCATCGGTGGTATACCCAATCAGCCCCATCAGCATGATGAAGAACATGGTCACTGCCGCCATCAAAGTGGCATTACGGAATACACGGACAGAATTATAACTATTCTCTATTCTTTTCTCATAGCCGGTAAAGTCAATAGTCTGGTCATGGAAAGCCTCGGCTACATCGCGGTTCAGCTTCTGCAGATTTTCGGTAAAGGGTTCTTTCAAACGGACATGTACCGTTCCATAAAAATTCTTGTTTCCCCGGGCTATGAAAGGCATCTTCTCGGTTCTGAAACTCTCTATCTGGAAATCCTTCAACTGCCCTACGACCTTGAATGTATTCCCTTCGGTATATACCGTACGGCCTACGACGTCGTCTCCCCAACGCATCATCTCGGCAAAGGTCTCGTTCACCACGACTTCCTCTTTATCGCGCGCCATACGTCCCGTCTTCATAGTCATGCCCATCAAGGCAGGAAAGTCCTCGCGCATGAAATAAGAAGAGCGGCAAGAGAACAGTGCCTGCCCGCTCTCACTATGAATCATCGAACCGCTATATCCGCTAATGGGTGTGCTGTTGGCACTGGACACCGCTTCCACGTAGGGCAATCCTTTGAAGAACTGATAAGCCGCGTCACGCGTCGCTTCATTATCCCAGTAGGCATTGCCTATGGCTATCTGCTTGGGATTATACCCCATATCCTTTTTCAGTACATACTGATATTGCGACATCACCACACACATCAATCCACTGATGAATGCCACGCCTGCAAACTGGACAAACAGCAACGGACGCTTCCAGCCCTTCTTCCCCTCGGTATAGCGGCAGAACACCTGCGACACGGGAATACGCGCAAAGAGCCGACCCGGCAACACGCCTCCCACCATAAACAGCAGAAGCACTACCGACAACGGTACCCAGATACGCTCCGGAGCCAACAAGGTGGAGAGCTTTACAACGACCGTGTCTTCCACAAAATCGCGGAAGTTGAGCATTATCAACGCCATCAGCAGCAATGCCGCCACAATGATGATACCCGTTTCCAGCAAAAACATGCTGAAAACCGTGCCACCGCTCGCACCGCTGCATTTATGTACGCCTACCGACTTGGCGCGGTAGCTCAAAGAGGAAATGGAAATCAGCACATAGTTCAACGCCGCAATGAAAAGAATGGCAAAACCAAGAATGCTCATGATGACACGCATCCGCTGCACATCATCATAATTGCGGTATGTATCACGGATGGGCTGCACAAAAGCCGTGTAACCGTACTCTTTCTTATCTTCTGCCGGGCGATATTTGTCTATCATGGCATCAATACGCGCATTGACAACAGATTTGTCGGCACCGGGACGGAAACGGATAAACTCTACCCAACTGTCTCCCCCGCTCCACGAGTAGTTATTCCAGTTGCGGCTCCACAAGGTAGGCATCGAGATAACCGCTTCCGGATTGATTGTGGCGTTCTCAGGCAAATTGGCATAGATTCCCTTCACCGTCAGGTCAAACTGATGGTCATAATTAAGCGTTTTCCCTATAGGATTCTCCTCACCGAACACTTTCCTTGCAAAGCGTTCACTCAAGAAAATAATATCCTTCTGCACCAAGTCCTTTTCGGGATTCCCGTTCAGGACGTCGATACCCATGGTACGGAAGAACAGCGAATCGGCTGCAATCTTCCTGTCATCAAGACGCACGCTTCCATTGTAAAGAGGAGCAGATACCATAGACGTGCTCAAACTTACTGCCGACTCCACCTCTTTGGGGAAGTTCTCCAAAATGGCCCCTGCCACGGGACCGCAATTCCACTCCTGAGGCTCAAACTTCTCTCCTTTCACCGAGAATATCGACCATACCTGATACAAGTTATCATAATCCTTGAAGCAAGTGTCAAAACTCTGTTCATATGCCACGCGGGAGAAAAGCAGAATACTCATCGTCAATCCCAATCCCAAAGAAATGACCTTGATGATATTCGAACCGCGTCCCCGCAGTAAAGTCTGAATTACATAATAGATTTGTTTCATTCCGTTTATCGTTTATTAGATTTATTTTCTTGCTTTTCATATTGCAGAAAGCGTGCCAAAGAATGCACAAACCTGATTATCAATGCATATTGCATTTCAGAAGAAGACAAAGGTGTCTAATTTTTAGACACTCCCGTCTAAAAATTAGACAGAGGCCGAATCTCTGTTCAGCCTCATAGAACAAAAAAAAGGGAAATTAGAAAAGAATCCATAAGAATGAAAACTTTACCTTTGCCCACAGTTTTCTAAAGATAGAGTATAAACATTAAATGAAGCACCTGCACATGAAATTCCCCAAACTCTTATATCCTTCATTCCTATGCCTGCTCATGGCCGGCTGCGACATGATAGATTATCACCCTTACGATGTACACATCAGCGGTGAAACCGATGTCAATGCCCACAACATTGCCCAAATAGAGCAGAACTGCCAGAACAAGACAACAATCCGGTTCGTAACAATGGGTGACTCCCAGCGCTGGTATGACGAGACCGACGACTTTGTAAGCCACCTCAACAAGCGGGACGACATAGATTTCGTCATTCATGGCGGAGACGTCAGTGACTTCGGTGTAACAGACGAGTTCCTTTGGCAACGGGACATTATGAACAAGCTAAAGATACCCTATGTGGTACTTCTCGGCAACCACGACTGCCTGGGCACGGGCGAAGAGACTTATCGTGCAATATTCGGAGACCCCAATTTCTCCTTCATTGCAGGACGGGTAAAGTTTGTCTGCCTGAATACCAACGCCATCGAATTCGACTACTCCCGCCCCATTCCCGACTTCGAATTTCTTGCCGCACAGATACGCGACCGTGAAGAGGAATTCGATAAAACCGTTGTGTCCATGCATATACGCCCGTTCTGCAACGAGTTCAACAATAATGTGGCACACGTATTCCAGCGTTACATCAAGGAATTTCCCGGACTGCAGTTCTGTACATCCGCACACGAACACCATCGTTTCGAGAAAGACCTCTTTGAAGATGGGATAATGTATTACATGAGCGACTGCATGAAGAACCGCAATTACTATATATTCACCATAACCCCCGACGGATATGAACGCGAAGTGGCATATTATTAATCACCTGGCATGCGCCGTCGTCTTCTTGTCGGTATGCTCTTTTTCTGCTTTTTCACAAGAGAGAGATACCATCTTCATCATAGAACACGATACCGTATGGATGGACCTGCAACCGGATGCCGTCATTGAAAGCCAGACCAGAGAGAACCGTTATGACCGCCGCGTACACCGCTACCGCAGGCATTGGGAGGCCTTGATTCCGACGCACACCAAAATTCAGTTTGCCGGCAATATGGGGTTGCTGTCATTCGGTACCGGATGGGATTACGGCAGAAGAAACCAATGGGAAACAGACGTATTCTTCGGAGTATTGCCCAAATATGACTCCAAACGTACCAAGCTGACATTCACCGTCAAGCAGAACTACCTTCCCTGGAGCCTGCAAATAAAACAGAGCCGTTTTTCTGTAGAACCGCTGGCTTGCGGTATGTATCTGAACACGGTATTCGGCGATGAATTCTGGGTCAATGAACCGGAACGCTACCCTAAAGGATATTATGGTTTCTCCTCTAAGGTACGCATCCATGCATTCTTAGGACAGCGCATCACTTACGACATCGACCCGCAACGACGGTTCACGGCCAAAGAAATCACTTTCTTCTATGAAATAAGTACATGTGACCTATATGTAGTCAGCGCCTTCACCAACAAGTATCTGAAACCCAAGGATTATCTGAGCTTGTCGTTTGGCATCAAACTGCAACTGCTATAAGTTCTTTTTTCAGTACCGCCATGAACTCTTACTGAAGTTGCTGCCAACTAATTTCTGTTTTACTTAAATCTATTCGTCCCACAATCGTTATATTATCGTCCGACAGCTGTTGAATTATCGTCCGACAGCTGTCGGACGATAATTCAACAACTGTCGGACGATTAATTCTTAGTAAGCAAAAATATAAAATAAAGCGGCATAAGGATTTGCTAAATGAGAAGGAGAATCTTAATACTTTGAAAACTGAGAGATTTACCGAATATAATACAGATAAATCATTAACTTTGCCTGCAGAAAACAGAAATAGTTTATGGCAAAAAAAAACGGAAACATCCTGATTGTCGATGATAACCGAGGCGTACTTACCGCCTTGCAGCTTTTGTTAAAGCCATATTTTGAAGGGATAATCACACTTCCCTCTCCCGTAACCCTGCCCAGCGTATTGCGAGAAAGGTCATGGCAAGTGGTTCTTCTTGACATGAACTTCACCTCGGGCATCAATACCGGCAACGAGGGACTATACTGGCTCCATGAAATAAAGAAGCAATGTCCCACCCTGCCCGTAGTGCTGTTTACCGCCTATGCCGACATTGACCTTGCCGTACGGGGAATCAAGGAAGGAGCCACAGACTTCGTCGTGAAACCCTGGAACAACCAGAAACTGGTGGAAACCTTACTGAATGCCGTATCAGCTTCTGAAACAAAATCTCCGGCCAACGGCCCAAATGCCAGACGTACGGCAGAAAACAACCACCCGCTTGCGGATATCCGCAACATGTATTGGGGAAACAGCCCCGCCATGCAGCAACTTCGCCTCTTGGTGGAAAAAGTGGCCTCTACCGATGCCAATATTCTTATTACGGGCGAGAACGGCACCGGTAAAGAGATGCTGGCACGCGAAATCCACTCCCTTTCACCGCGCAACCGGCAGGAGATGGTAAGTGTGGATATGGGTGCAGTCACCGAAAGCCTTTTCGAAAGCGAACTGTTCGGCCACGTGAAAGGCTCTTTCACCGATGCCCATGCCGACCGTGCCGGCAAGTTCGAAGCAGCCGGGCACAGCACCCTCTTTCTCGATGAAATAGGCAATCTCCCCTACCATCTGCAAGCCAAACTGCTGACCGCCATCCAACGCCGCAGCATTGTCCGTGTAGGCAGCAACACTCCCATTCCCGTAGACATACGGCTGATTTGCGCTACAAACCGCAATCTGCCCGAGATGGTGGCAAAAGGCGAATTTCGCGAGGACCTGCTATACCGCATCAACACGATACATCTTGAGATACCCTCGTTGCGCGAGCGGCCCGAAGACATCATCCCCCTTGCAGAACTTTTCATCGCCCGCTTCTGCAAGCAATATGACAAGCCCCCCGTCAAGCTGACGGACGGCGCCTGCGAGAAGCTTACGCTCCACCCCTGGTACGGCAATATCCGCGAACTGGAACATGCCATCGAAAAAGCCATTATCATCTGTGACAACGAAACCCTTCCTGCAGAACTGTTCCAGCTGGCACGGCGAACCGGCACTCCCGAAGCAACCGCATCCACGCTCGAAGAAATGGAAATGCAGATGATACGGAAGACGCTCGACAAATGCAGCGGAAATCTCTCTGCCGTCGCCGCACAGCTGGGTATCACCCGCCAGACGTTGTACAACAAAATGAAGAAGTATGGCCTTTAATTATTCATTCCGCGTTGCCGTCAGTCTGGCAGTAGCACTCCTTGCAGGGGTGATGTGGACTGTAGACGTATTTTGGGGCGCGCTCTGTACCGCGCTGCTTCCCATAGCCTTGTACTGGCAGCAGAAGCTATACCGCCATCATGTGCGGAAGGTGCTTTTCATGCTCGACGCCATCGAAAACAACGACAATGCCATCCACTTCTCCGAAACGGAAAACACTGCCGACGCACGCCTCGTAAACCGTGCATTGAACCGGGTTGCCCATATACTTTATAATGTGAAAAGTGAAACAGCCCAGCAAGAAAAGTACTACGAACTCATTCTGGACTGCGTGAATACCGGTATCCTTGTCCTGAACGACAATGGTGCCGTATATCAAAAAAACAGCGAAGCCCTCCGTTTGCTGGGCCTCAATGTCTTTACCCACGTCAGCCAGCTGAACCGCGTAGACCCGCGTCTTTCGTCCCTTCTTGCCAATTGCCGCCCGGGAGACAAATTGCAAATGCCTTTCAACAACGAACGAGGCACTGTAAACATGTCTGTCCGCGTCAGCGACATTACAGTCCGTAAAGAGCATCTGCGCATCCTCGCCCTGAACGACATCAACAACGAGCTGGATGAAAAGGAAATAGATTCCTGGATTAGGCTTACCCGCGTACTGACGCACGAAATAATGAATGCCGTCACTCCCATAACCTCCCTAAGCGATACACTGCTGGGACTGACCGAAGCGCAAGTTTCCAAAGAAGAAATCAGAAACGGCCTGCAGACTATCAGCAGCACGGGCAAGGGCCTGCTCTCTTTTGTGGAATCATACCGGAAATTCACCCGTATTCCCACCCCGAACCATCCTTGTTCTATGTAAAAAGTTTTATCGAGCGGATGGTCGAACTCGCCCGTCACCAGTACCCCGATGTCCGGGTCACCTTTCATACGGACATCGCGCCAAGCGACCTTATTCTATATGCCGATGAGAACCTGGTATCACAAGTAGTCATCAACTTACTGAAAAATGCCATACAAGCCATCGAATCGGATAAAAATACAGATAAAGAAGGACATATCAACATACGTGCCTACTGCAATGAAGCGGAAGCCATACTGATAGAAATTTCCAACAACGGACCTGCCATTCCCAATGACATTGCCGAACACATATTTATCCCCTTCTTTACGACCAAAGAGGGTGGAAGCGGTATTGGATTGAGTATTTCCCGGCAAATAATGAGGCTTTCCGGCGGAAATTTATCCTTATTGCCCGGTAAAGAAACCACCTTTATTTTAAAGTTCAATTGAACTATTTTAGATTTGTATTTGTTAAACACAATGCATATCTTTGTACTATTAGACATAAGAAACATCACATTTCAAACTATATAGCATAGAATTTATGATATTTACAGCAGGAAACATACTACTTATAGGTTCCATATTACTTTTCGTCAGCATCATTGTCGGCAAGACCGGCTACCGTTTCGGAGTGCCTGCATTATTGCTTTTTCTTGTCGTCGGCATGCTGTTCGGCAGTGACGGATTGGGATTGCAGTTCCACAACGCCAAGGAAGCACAGTTCATCGGCATGGTTGCACTCAGCATCATTCTGTTCTCCGGTGGCATGGACACCAAGTTTACGGAGATAAAGCCCATATTGACTCCCGGCATTGTTTTGTCAACTGCAGGAGTGCTGCTCACGGCCCTCTTTACCGGATTATTTATCTGGTGGCTGTCCGGCATGAGCTGGACCAACATCCACCTGCCGTTGATAACCTCCCTTTTGCTTGCATCCACCATGTCATCTACCGACTCAGCCTCTGTATTCGCCATTCTGCGTTCACAAAAAATGAACCTGAAGCATAATCTGCGCCCCATGCTGGAACTGGAAAGCGGTAGTAACGACCCGATGGCATATATGCTGACAATCGTGCTGATTCAATTCATCCAGTCCTCCGGAATGGGAGTTCCCCAGATATTAGGCTCTTTTGCCATACAGTTCATTGTCGGTGCCGCAACCGGTTATTTCCTCGGAAAGCTGGCTATCCTTATGCTGAACCGGCTGAATATAGACAACCAGGCACTCTATCCTATCCTGTTGCTGTCTTTTGTATTCTTCACCTTCTCCATCACCGACCTGCTGAAAGGCAACGGTTACCTGGCCGTGTATATCGCCGGAATGATGGTAGGCAATAACAAAATCATGTACCGGAAAGAGATTTATACTTTTATGGACGGACTGACCTGGCTTTTCCAAATCATCATGTTCCTCTGCCTCGGTCTGCTCGTCAACCCCCATGAGATGCTGGAAGTTGCAGTCGTGGCATTGCTCATCGGCGTCTTCATGATTGTCGTGGGACGCCCTCTCAGTGTTTTTCTCTGCCTGCTGCCTTTTGGCAAGAGAATCACCCTCAAGTCACGGCTATTCGTATCGTGGGTAGGATTACGTGGCGCAGTACCCATTATCTTTGCCACCTATCCCGTGGTGGCTAATGTGCCCGGCGCCCATGTCATCTTCAACATCGTATTTTTCATAACCATCGTCTCACTGGTCATCCAGGGTACCACAGTCTCCTGGGTAGCCCGGCTGCTTGGCCTCTCCACCCCGCTGGAAAAGACCGGAAATGATTCGGAGTTGAACTGCCCGAAGAGATTGACTCCCAACTTGCACGACATGACCATTACACAAGAAATGCTGGAGCAGGCAGACACCCTGAAAGACATGAACCTGCCCAAAGGCACACTGGTGATGATTGTAAAACGTGGCGATGAGTACCTCATTCCGAACGGAACATTAAAACTTCATGCCGGTGACAAGCTGCTTCTTATTTCGGAAAATAGCAAGGAATAAGAATTACAGATAAGTTTCTATCCGTTCCAGGGTAAGAAAAAAGTGGAAACTATTTGCTTTGCATCACTATAAGACCTATCTTTGCGCAGTTTTAACTAAAGTGTGCAACAGCTGAATGGAACAAGAACAAGGGTTCATCGATTATATAGAACAAAGCATTATTAAAAACTGGGATCGCAACGCCCTGACAGACTACAAAGGAATTACACTGCAATACAAAGATGTAGCACGGAAAATAGCCAAATTCCATATCGTATTGGAAAGCGCCGGCATCAGGCCCGGTGACAAGATTGCCGTTTGCGGACGTAACAGTGCACATTGGGCAGTCGCTTTTCTGGCGACGGTTACCTATGGAGCTGTCATTGTTCCCATTCTGCATGAGTTCAAGGCCGACAATATCCACAACATCGTCAACCATTCCGAAGCCAAGCTGCTGTTTGTCGGCGACCGGGCATGGGAAAACCTCAATGAAGAGGCAATGCCCCTGCTGATGGGTATCGTACTGCTGACGGACTTCACTCCGGTAGTTTGCCGCAACGAGCAGCTGATGGAGGCTTTCGAACATCGCAACGTCCTCTATGGCACACGTTTCCCCAAGAATTTCCGCCCCGAGCATATCAGCTACCGCAAGGAGGAATCACCCGAAGAACTGGCTGTCATCAACTATACTTCGGGCACCACGGGATATTCCAAAGGGGTCATGCTCCCCTATCGCAGCCTTTGGTCCAATGTTGCATATTGCCATGAGATGCTCCCCGTACGTCCGGGCGACCATATTGTATCCATGCTGCCTCTGGGACATGTATTTGGTATGGTGTACGATTTTCTATACGGTTTTTCCGCAGGCGCCCATCTGTATTTCCTTACCCGTATGCCGTCTCCCAAGATTATTGCACAGTCATTCTCCGAAATCAGGCCACGGGTCATTTCGTGTGTACCGCTTATCGTAGAAAAGATTATCAAGAAGGATATCCTGCCCCGGATAGACAATAAAATAGGCAAGCTGCTATTGCGGATGCCCATTGTCAACGATAAAATCAAGGCTGACATGCGCAAAAAGGCAATGGAAGTATTCGGCAGTAATTTCGATGAAATAATCATCGGAGGAGCACCGTTCAATGCCGAAGTGGAACGCTTCCTGAAGCAGATAGGCTTCCCCTATACCATTGCATACGGAATGACGGAATGCGGCCCCATCATTTGTTCCAGCCGCTGGGAAACATTGAAACTGGCCTCTTGTGGCAAGGCAACCACCCGCATGGAAGTAAAGATAGACTCTCCCGACCCTCAGAACGTGGCAGGAGAAATAATCTGTAAAGGTGCCAATCTGATGCTGGGCTATTACAAAAATGCCGAAGCGACTTCCCAAATCATCGATGTAAACGGCTGGCTGCACACCGGCGACCTTGCAACGATGGATACCGAAGGATATGTCACTGTCCGTGGACGCAGCAAGAACATGTTGCTCACAGCCAGTGGCCAGAACATCTATCCCGAAGAGATTGAAAGCAAACTGAACAACATGCCCTATGTGTCCGAATCACTGATCGTATTGCAGAACGACAAGCTCGTGGCTCTTATCTATCCGGATTTTGACGATGCATTCGCCCACGGTATGGAACAATCGGACATCGAAAAGGTTATGGAGGACAATCGGAATGAATTGAATCTGCAATTACCGGCCTACTGCCAGATAACAAAAGTCAAGATACACTTCGAGGAGTTCGAGAAAACGGCAAAGAAGAGCATTAAAAGATTTATGTATCAGGAAGTAAAAGGGTAAGGGGAATGTGTCAAAACCTTCTTTAACGCTTTATTTTAGGCGCGGATGACGCAGATTTCACGGATTTAGTTTATTGAATCCGCATTATTCCGCGTCATCCGCGCCTAATATTATAACATTATAAAAGTCTTCATGTGCTTTTGACACATTCGCATCCTTTTTGTTAACAAAAATAGAAGCAAAGGAATAAACGGCTAATAAGTGTTATAAAACATACTTTTTTAGTTGGATAATTTGCAGATTTATCAAAAGTCCGTATCTTTGCAATGTGTTTTTCATAGTATTAGATTTAAGGTTAACAAAGGTTGGAGTACAGCGGTACTCCTTTTTTTATGCCCGTAAATCAGATATTCCCGGAAAGCCTCTTCAGTCCCTTCAATACAGATTTATCTTTCACCTCCATGATGCTGATGGCATAGCCACCACCGGAAGCAGCTTTCAGTTTCAAGACCGTTTTGGGAGAAACGATACCTTCACGGATAACATAAGCTTGCGGATTTGTCTTATAATCGGCATCTTTTGCATCGGCATAGACGGTTGCAATATACTGCTTGTCTGCATCCAGGAAGTCCAGTTTCAGAGTTGAAGCATGTCCGTGCTCACTGCTGGTACAACCGATAAACCAGTCATTCGTACCTTTTGCCTTACGGGCAACAGTGATGTAACGTCCCGGCTCAGCTTCCAGGTATCGGCTGTCATCCCAGTCCAGAGCCACATCTTTAATGAACTGGAAAGCATCCATAAAGCGTTCATAGTTCTCAGGCAGATCAGCTGCCATTTGTAGAGGGCTGTACATCGTGACATAAAGTGCCAGCTGACGCGCCAAGGTAGTATTGGCATGCGTATGGCTGTTCGGATTCAACTTATTGATGTCCATTTCAAAGATACCGGGCGTATAGTCCATCGGACCACCCTGCAAACGGGTAAACGGAAGTACCGTTGTGTGGAAGGGCTTGTTACCAGCAAAAGCCTCGTACTCCGTGCCTCGGGCAGATTCATTGCCTATCAGATTGGGATAGGTACGGCATAAACCAGTCGGACGTACCGCTTCATGGGCATTGACCATTATCTTGTGTTTGGCAGCTTCGGTCACGGCGTATAGGTAATGGTTGTTCATCCATTGTCCATAGTGATGCTCGCCACGGGGAATCATATTGCCTACGTAGCCACTCTTTACCGAATTATATCCATATTTATTCATCAGACGGTAGGCAGCTTCCATGTGCCGCTCATAGTTACGGACGGAAGCCGATGTTTCATGGTGCATCATCAGACGGACACCCTTGGAATGAGCATATTCATTCAGATACTTGATGTCAAAATCGGGATAAGGAGTCACGAAATCGAAAACATAATCCTTGGAATTACCGAACCAGTCTTCCCAACCCGTATTCCAACCCTCCACCAATACCTGGTCAAAACCGTGTTCGGCAGCAAAGTCTATGTACTTCTTCACATTAGCCGTGTTGGCCGGATGAATGCCGTTCGGTTTCACCTTGGAATAGTCCGTATCATCCAGTTTCACAGAAGGGAGGTCAAAAGTATATGCCCAGGGCTTTCCCCCTGCAATCATTTCCCACCATACGCCTACATACTTCACAGGCTTAATCCAGGAAGTATCCTCATACTTGCAAGGATCATTCAGATTCAGTATCAGATTGGAAGCCAGCATTTCACGGGCATCATCACTGACTATCACCGTACGCCACGGAGTGTGGCAAGGTGACTGCATATACCCTTTATCTCCTTGTGCATCCGGAGTCAGCCAGGATTCAAAAACGAGGTTCTTGTCATCCAGGTTGAGATGCATGCAAGAGTAGTCCACCAAGGCTGCCTCGTGCAGGTTAAGGTACACTCCATCAGCTGTTTTAAGCTGTATGGAAGTCTGGACACCCGTCGGCGAAAAGACAGTTTGTGACGCATTGTCACTCACAGCTCCCTGCAGCAGTCCACGGATTTCAGAGAGTTTGGATTCCGTATAATCATATTCCTGAGTATCGTAATCACCGGGAATCCACCAGGCGGTATGATCGCCCGTCATAGCAAACTGGGTATGCTCGTCCTTAATCACGAAGTAAACCAAGTTCTTCTGTTGCGGAAACTCATAACGGAATCCTACACCATCATCATATACCCGAAAACGGATATTCATAAAACGAGTGGTAGACGGTTGTTCAAGTTCTACCAGCAATTCGTTGTAGTGGTTGCGGATATCTTTTGTCTCCTCCCCACACCGGTTGCCAGGTTTCGTCGAAAGTGGAAGTAGAAGTCCTTACTACTTTGAAACCATCCATCAGGCTGGTAGTTCCTTTCAGTTCCAATCCCAACGTACTGGGATTGATGACAGGAGCCCCTTTATAATCCACCTGATAGGCTGGTCTCCCGTCTTTTGTCAGTTCAAAATCCAGCTTCACCATGCCCGAAGGGGATGAAATGCCTTCAGCATTCCCCGCCAGGGCAGAAAAAAACAAAGCCGCGCTAAGTACAAATTTCTTCATAATAATGATATGTTTTTTGTGTTAATAGACAAACTCAATGATATGTTCCTTTCCATCATCCGGCAACCTCAGCAGGCAGGTCCCCTGCTTCTTGTCGGGACACCAGGCAGTTATCGTAAACTCTGTCTCCCGATTTTCTTCCAGCTTTCCGACATTCGTTTTCTTGATTTTCTGACCGTCCAGCAAAGCTGTTTTCGGCATCTGTTCCGTATAGATGCAGAACATCAGGTTTCGTTGGCCGGGTAAGCTATATTTCTCACCGGTCCGTGTACCTACTTTCAGCGTATAGCCTTTGTCGGTAGTCTGGCAAGTAATAGGAGTGCGCATGAACTCTCCACGCAAATATCCTAAATCAGTTCCTGCATCTTCATAAAGCGAGAAGGTAGTTTCACTGCCCGCTGCAGCAGGAAATATCTCAAACGTAACCGGATAGACCGGTTTCTCATCCGTATAGTTCATGACCGGCATTTGAGGTATGATACTTCCCTGCTTTACAAACATAGGAATAGTATTGAGGGGAGCATCCACCGTCATCCATTGCTCACCGCTATATGCTGTGTGTTTGTTGTTGTAGTCAATCCAAGTTCCTTCAGGAAGATACACATTCTTGTTTCGCGCTCCTTTCTTTACCACCGGAGCAACCAGCAGTTCGCTGCCAAACATGAACTGGGCATCCGTAGAGAACGTTTCCATATCTGCCGGATATTCCAGAAACATCGGTCGCATGAGAGGCAACCCCGTTTCGTGTGCTTCGCGGGCATACGTATAGATATAAGGCAAAAGACGATACTTCAATTCGATGGCCGCCTTGGCATTCTTCTCGGCCTCTTCGCCGAACAGCCACGGCTCCACAGCCACGTTGCCCTCATGATGAATGCGGCTCAGGGGATTGAAAGCGCCCATCTGTATCCACCGCGTATAAAGTTCAGCCATCGCAGGATAATCCTCTATATCTCCGCAATAACCGGTAATGTCACAAGTAGTAAAAGGAATAATTCCCAAACCGGCAGACAACAGTACCGGAATCTGATTGGCCATCTGTCCCCAACCCTGCGTCACGTCATCACCGTTTCCACAGTCACCAGTCCAGCCGAAAGTATAGCGTTGCAAGCCCGCAAAAGCGGCACGTGTCATCTGGAATACGCGACGGTCAGGATTCCTTTTCTCAAACTGCTCCTTCACCACTTTATCCCACGTAAGGCCATAAACATTGTGAATCTCATCATGCATGCCCAAATGGTGTTTCATTACAAGGCGTTCCGTCTGTTCCTCATTGCTCCAGGCAGGTTCACCCATATCCGTCCAGAAGCCGGCAATGCCGTCATCTATCGGTTTCTGCTGATAAGCTCCCCACCAGTCTGCCACAGCAGGAAGGGTGAAGTCCACTACTCCACAATTACCACCCCAGGGCCAGGGCATGTCATAACTCCTGCCGTTGGTGGAGTCCTTTACCAGATACCCTAACCTATCGGCTTCCTCCCATTGCCGCTTATTGGCTTGTGAAATGACCGGATCTTGCGAAACCACCACCTTGAAGCCCATATCCTTGAGGTCTGCAAGCATCTTTTTCGGATTCTCGTAGTTCCCTTTCCGCCACTCAAAATCCTGCAAATACTGTGTCCAGCCTATGTCCTGGTAAATAACATCACAAGGAATTCCACGCTTACGATAGCCTTCAGCTATTTCATAAGACAATTTCTCGCTCGTCAGCAGGCCGCGGCATTGTGCAAAGCCCAGCGCCCACTTCGGAGGCATGATGGGTTGTCCGGTCAATGCGACATACTGTTTCATGATTTCCTTATAATCCTTCCCGAAGATGAAATAATAAATCATCTCTCCCCCAGGAGCCTCGAAACTGTAGTAATCGCGGCTTTCCGTACCAAACTTAAATTCGGTTTTATACGTATTGTCCAGGAAAATACCATAACGATAACTGCTCATAAAGAACGGAATACTCTTGTAGAGCGGGTCCTCAACGGCACTATAACAAGGCTTATCACTGTTCCACATCTTGTAAGATTCGCCTCGGCGGTCCAGCTTGCCGGTCTTTTCTCCCAAGCCGAAGAAGTGTTCGTCACGACGGAGGGTCTTGTATTCCAATTTGCGCTGCCCGTTACTGATATGCCCCTTATCGGCATAATCACTGAACAGCAGTTTCTGATACTTGTCGAATATCTGTAAGTTAAACGGAGACTTGTTTACCCGGATACGGAGTTTAGGGGTAAAAATCTCGTAGCAGGCATTCTGTTCGTCCACATGGACGGTACCGACATCCTCCAGGTCCTCATTGACGACGGCAAAGGAAGGATTATTCCGCTGGAAACTACCGTCGGGAGAAAACCATATACGTACCGTAGACTGGCTACACAGACGTAATTGTATGGCAGAACTGTCATTTAAATAGAAGGTCACACTCCGGTCGTCACTGGTATAGGAAGTGCAGTCTCCGGTGCGGTTCTGTGCATTCGCATATACTGAAAATGCACAGACGGCAAAAAATAAAAATATATATTTCTTCATTACTATAATCTGTTTGTTCCTTTATTGGATACTCTTATTCCATCACAAGCATGCTCCAGTACTTCAGCAAGGGCAAGATAAAGGTAACCGTGCCGTCCTTCTGTTCGAATGACAGTTCCTGCGAAGCACCGGCATGGAAATCGGGCGATGCAACCCATATCTTGTTCACTTTACCGGAAACATTCATCTTCAACGGCACGTCGGACACCAGACGCGGTTCGGGCATTGTTCCGTTCAAATCCCTCCAGCTTAAGTTATCCGCATTGAGGAAGTTGAGCAGATGAATGACTTGCCTGCCATTTACATTCTTGGCATATACAGTGATGGCAGACTTCTGCGGCGGCCATGCATTCAGAGAAAGATTCCGCGCAGCATCCGTACAGTTCAGAGAAACGGAAATCTCCGCCTCCGTATCTTTATCACGAAGCAGGTTCTGATAAGCCGTCATAAAGTCATAATAACGAATCATGGCTGTTTTCAGTACATCGTTCATCTGCAAAGCCGTGCTTGGAAAGTACTCGCGGCATAGCATGTGGTCACCCAATTCCAAATGAGAGCCTCCCAAAGCAAATATCACAGCATCCGTCAGCAGCACACCCGGTGTATTGAACTCACCGGTACTGCTACCTGCCTTGTCATAGTTCATATATGCGGCAAACACCGTTTTCAAGGCATGGTTGCCATACTGGTCGTTCGCTTTGATAATGGTGTGCAGATCCTTGAAGCCTGCCTCATCGCCCCATACTTCATTATAAAGGAAATCCACTTTACCCGTACCAGCTATCTGGGAAGCTCCATAGCTGGAGACGGCATTCATCACCAAACGCTTGTCCGGATGCTTCTGTTTCATGGCTTCGATGAACGAGGCATATCCCTTAGGCAGATTTACCTTATTGCCATCATAGTCATAGCGGTCACCCCGGTTTCCCAGTTGGTCTATCTGATAACCGTCAAAGTCAAGATTGGCATAGACATCATCGTTTCGCTGGGCAATATATGCCTGCCATTCCGTATTGGTGGGATTGAGCAGGAAGATATTACTTTTCCAACTGGAGGGCAAGTCATGCGAATCCTTATCCATGCGTCCCGTGTTCTTGAATATGTACCATTCTTCCTTTACTCCGTCGGAAACGGCATCGTCCAAAGCTCCGAAACATAGATTGTAAAACATGGACTTCATGCCCAGGCTGTGTTGTGTAGAGATATACTTCTTCACTACCTCGGTATAGACCTCCCGGTTGGCAATGTCCTTATAGACCTCGTCCAGATGCTCACGCGTACCGCCCAACGGCCAATGGTGCTTGTTGTGCCAATCCTGAAACTGTACCCCGTTAATGTGGCAACGGTTCAGGAAAGCCATCTCCTTCTCTATCACTCCATCCACCTTTTTCGAAGCATCAAAAGTGGCAACGAAACCATAACGTGGAAAGCGTGTCCAGTCGCTGGATACATCGACGGCAATAGTACCAAGAATAACCTCTGTTCCATTCTCTTTTGTACGGTATACATCCACCAGATAACCGGTATAATCGGTTGCCGGAGCAGTCCAAGTCCAAGTAGTACCGACAGCAGCCTGCTCCGATACAACCTTATCCATTGTCCGGTAGCGGATTTTAGCTCCGGCAGGAAGGGCGTCAGCTGTAAAAGAAACACTCTCGCCCGGCCGGTAACATGCCTTGTCGGTAGTGAGGTTGACCGTCAAGTCCGAGGTGACTGGGGTTACTTCCGTAACCCCTCCACTCTCTCCGCCTCCACCGGTACCGCTACCGGTATCATCACTCTCCTTGCTGCATGCAACCAGCAGCAAGGCTACCATTGTTGTATAAACTATCTTCTTCATCTATTGTAGATACCTATTGTTTCACGATTGAAATTGTCTCTTCCAGCTGATTCAAAGTAATCAGATAGGAACCTGCTGTCGTAATCTTCCACTTCTGGTCGATGCCGCCTACCATCACGTCCAGATATTGCGCTTTGAACGCTTCGTCTGATTTATCAAGGAAAAGCATCGGTTCTGTTTCTCCTGCAGGCTGTTTGTCTGCTACAGCCGGCATGAACCAGGCTCCATTCCAATCTTCCTGCTTATCACAAGTAAATTTCAACTCACCGGCATTCAGCGTACCTTTCCAAGTAAACACATACGGATTATCCGTTGTCTGCATCGGCGTAGCATCACCAATCGTCCAACCGGCCGGCGTAGCATCCCCTACCATATAAATCATTTCATAAGGAGCAAATTCGCTCATCATCATGCGTTTCCCTTACCACTACGGATATCCATGCAAATCTTGTAGGCCTTGCCGCATTCCCCGTCTTTCAGCACCCATTTATTGTCCGGGTCGAACCCTTTCACAAATACCATTTCCGTATCGGTGTAAGCGGCATTGGCATTCTTTGCCTTATACATGTTCTCCCAACTTCCATCGGAGGTTCCGAACTTGAATTCCCCTCCTTTGCCCACTTCAAAGAACTTGCCGAAGCGGAACAAGTATGGATCGAGCACATCTTGTTTCATCTTCACGAATCCCCAATCCGTAGCGTTACCCACAAAATAAAGCTGGTCGTAGGCAGGTGCCAACGTCTCTGTCTGGGTCAATGTAAGAACACCGGTAAACAGATTGGCTTCGACGATGTAATTATGGTCTTCTTCGACAACAAAAGGTTCATCCGGCTGGTCATCACTGCTACGAAGAACCAGCAATCCATCTGTTCCTTTGTTGTAAGAGGGCAGGAATGAGCCTAAGGTGGTGATGAACTTAAATTCACCGGCCACAAGCCGGCCCGTCCATGTAAAGATACCATTGTCCTTTCGGGTCATCTCCGTAGCATCATCGGCACTCCATCCACCCGGAGTGGCACTACCGATGAGATAAAGGGTGGATGTGAGCGGTTCATAGGCAGTAACACTGAAAGCAGTGGTAGACACCTGTTTTTCGTCCCGTTCTGTTACAGTAGCTGTCAAGCGCGCTTCCAACGAAATGTTCTCCCCGGCAGTTGCCCCAAAATGGTTGCGCAGGATGTCATTCAATTCCTCTACGCTCTTTTTCCATGAGTATTCTTGTACGGCATTCTCCACAGCTACATAAGAATCTGCAAAATCACTGCCGGTCTTGGTCAATTCCAGCGTATAGGAAATTTTATTACCCGTCCCATAATTGGTTCCCGTAGTCCAGGAAAGCTCCAGGGCATCATCGGCATGTGCCTGCTCATTCAAAACAACTTCCGTCTTGCTGGCCGTCAGTACAAGTTCATTCTGTCCTTTATCCAATTCCATGTAATCATCATCTACACAAGCAGATAAGGCTGCACAGCCCAGTAAGGCAAATACAAGGTGTGAAATATATTTCTTCATATTCTTCTGATTAAATTAATTAATAACCCGGGTTCTGCACCATTAAGGTATTAGCATCCATCTCCGTCTGCGGAATAGGGAACAGCAAGCGGTTCTTGTTCACGTTGCTCTTTCCAATGGAATGCAGGAATTTAATGGCATACTCTCCATTGTTGACACGAATCATGTCGAACCAGCGATGCCCTTCGAAAGCTAGTTCCATGCGGCGCTCATGGATAATCTTTTCACGCATGGTTTCCTGTGACAAGCCCGAAACCTCCGGCAGTCCGGCACGCTTACGTACAATATTCAAAGGCACGGCAGCCTGGTCAGGGCGTCCCATTTCATTCAAAGCTTCGGCCTTCTTCAGCAGGACGTCCGCATAACGATAAATCACGAAGTTGGCAGGATTGGTATTGTATTCCGGAGAAACCGTTTTCGACACCAGAAACTTGCGTACATTGTATCCCGTATTGGAATAAGAGCTTTTGTAAGCCTTACCGTCAAAATCTGGACATCCGGCATAAAGCACGGTCAAATCCTTACGTTTGTCACCGCTCTCATATTGACCCACAAATTCTTTTGTAGGCTGGTTCCAGCCATAACTGCCGGCAACAAAGTCCGAATTACGGGGACCCATGAAAGTAGAAAGCCAGGAAGACTGCGGATTGTTTCCCCAAAAATCATATTCCGTATTGCCCGAATACTGGACCTCGAACAAAGATTCCGGCCCGTTATTGACCAATGCATCGAAATTATCCTCATACTTGCAGGAAGAAAGGTCATACCCCAAATTTGTTATCTCATCACACAAATCAGACACCTCCTGATAATATTCCGTATGATTAGGAGCCAGCGTCAGATAAATATCTGCCAACATGGCTAAAGCTGCATCTTTGCAGGCACGTCCCACGTTCTCGTCGTCGTAAGAAGACTTGGCAGGAAGCAGGTCAACCGCATTCTTACAATCGGAAATTATCTGGGCATAAGTCTCTTCGACTGTAGCGCGTGCAATGTCTGTCGGTTCTCCCGGATTATAAGGAGCCAAACGCAGTGGAACACCACCGTACAGACGTACCAATACATAGTAATAATGTGCACGGAGAAAATAAGCCTCTCCCAGACAGCGGTTCTTGATTCTCTCTGACACGGCTTCAGCCTCCAGAAGACTATTCAACACAATGTTGCATTGTCCTATCCCCACCCAGGGAGAACGCCACATGTACAATGCCATGCCATTGTCGCTCTGCGTTATGAAGTTAGAAGCTTGTATCGTTTCAAGGCCGTCGGTACCGCCACCGGCACCCACCAAACTGTTACCCGCCACAATATCCAGTGTCCAGATACGCTGGTTGTACATATTGGAAGACTGAAGGGTGCGATAGCAGGCATTGGTCAGAGCAATGGCCACATCATCGGTCACCGTCGTTTCCGGGTCAACCGTATTTTTAGGAGACTTGTCCAGAAAGTCGTTGCAGGAAGCCAGCAGCAATACTGCCAGCATATATAGTAAATTTGTTATCTTTTTCATATCCGAGTCAATTAAAAGTTAAAGTTTAATCCTAAGCTGAACGTACGGGAAATGGGGTAACGGTTCTGGTCTATTCCGTTGATACCCACCTCCGGATCGAAACCGGAATACCCGGTAATGGTAGCCACATTCTCACAAGATAGGGAAAGGCGTGCATTCTCTATCTGCCTTCTGTAACCACTGCTTCGGGAAGGTGTAAGAGAGTGTGATGTTCTTCACACGCAGATAAGAACCATTCTCCACAAAGCGGTCTGACACGCGTGTATTCTGATTGGGGTCGCCGAACACGGCACGCGGCATCGAGTAGCTTGTCCCCTCTCCTTGCCAACGCTTCAGCACATCAGTAGTCTGGTTGTATGCAGCAGCCATACCTACATTGTCGATATTGTTGGCATTGTATATCTTATTTCCGGCTACACCCTGTAAGAATACAGAAAGCTCGAATCCTTTATAAGACAAGTTGTTGTTCATTGAGAAGAACCAACTGGGATTGGGATTGCCAATCACTGTGCGGTCACTGTCATTGATGACACCGTCGTTGTTCAAATCCCTGAAACGGATATCACCCGGCTCAGCTCCCGGCTGTACGGCATGCGCATCCACTTCAGACTGGTTCTGGAAGATTCCGTCCGTAACGTAGCCGTAGAAGACATTAATCGGATAGTCCTTTGCCAGCATCGTTACATACGAGTTGTTGATCTGGTTGATGTAGTAAGGAACTGCGCTGTTCAAATCCTTGATCTTATTCTTGTTGTAAGTGGCGGTCAGATTCGTTTCCCATCCCAGTTCTCCGGTCAGGTTGATGGTGTGCAGGCTCATTTCCAAGCCCTGATTGCGCACTTTACCGGCATTCGTGTATGTGGTTGTCGTATCTTCAAATCCCGATGTGATGGGGATAGAAGCCTTCACCAACATGTCCTCGTCTCCTTCAGATAAGCATCCAGTGAGAATACGACGCGTGAATTGAACAGGGAGGCGTCAAAACCGATATTCGTCTGTGCCACCTCTTCCCAATGGATGTAAGGATTGGCAAGGGTAGAGGAAACCAATGCGGTCTGATTGCCGTTTGAAATACCGAAGGATATACGCTGGTATTGTAAGATGCCAGGTAACTGTAATTGCCGACGCTTGCCTGGCTACCGGTCACACCGTATCCTACACGTACTTTCAGGTCATTGACATAGTCGTTCTTCGGGAACCAGCTTTCCTGAGAGGCACGCCATGCGGCAGATACAGAAGGGAAAGTACCCCAGCGATGTTCTTCTTGCCGAAACGGCTGGAACCGTCACGGCGGACAGTTGCCGTCAGCATATAGCGGTCTTCGTAGGAGTAGTTGACACGTGCCATGTAAGAGAGCAATGCCCATTCATTGGAACTGCCGCCAATGGCGTACATTTCCTGCCGTTATCCATTTCGTGCACATTGTCGAACATGAACACGTTCTTCTGCGCATTCAGGTAATCATTCTCATTCCACTGTGCAGATGATCCCGCCATCACTCCCACGCGATGCTTTTCTGCAAAAGTGTGGTCGAATAGGAAATAGTTGTCCCACAGATAGTGAACGACTTATTGTCGCTCTTGTAACGTGAAGTCTCTTCCGTCGGAGTAGGCTTCCAGTCATACTTGGGCGTGAAGTTATCGATGAACCAGAATTTGGCATCGTAACCGAAGTGCTCTTGAATTTCAGCCATTTGGTAAAGTCAGTTCCGCCGTCAGGTTGGCAAGGAAGTTGTAACCTTTGGTCTGCCTCTTGTTCAGTTCCGTAGGCCCTATAGGATTGCGCGTACTACCGTACCATTCCGAATTGCCCTCCGGGCCACTCCATGAGCCGTCTTCATTCTTCACCGGAAGAACGGGGAGAGCTTTCAGTGCATCACCGATGCTATAGCTGCCCGACTTCTTCGTATCGGCACTAAACGTAATGTTATTGGAGAACTTCAACCACTTCAAGACTTGTGCGTCGCTATTGGACTGAAACGTGAAACGACGATAGTTTACACTCGCACCGTACCCGACTGATCGAGAAAACCACCGGAGACATAATAATGAGACTTCTCATTTCCTCCGGAATAACTTACCGTATAGTTCTGCATCACACCCGTGCGCAGCAATTCGTCCATCCAGTCGGTACCTGCACCCAGTTCCGAAGGATTTGCCCAATTCGGTTCGGGTTGCGACCGCTGTTCACCATCATATCATTACTCAAATCGGCATACTGCGCCGCGTTCAATAAAGAAGGTACGTTCGTAGCATTCTGGAAAGAGTAATTGGCAGATACAGCAAGTTTTCCTTTTCCTTCCGTACCGCGTTTGGTGGTAATCATCACAACTCCATTAGCTCCCCGGGAACCGTAGATGGCTGTGGCCGAAGCATCCTTCAATACATCCAAACGTTCCACATCGGCCATATTTAAGGAAGACAAGCCCAAGTCGGTAGGCACTCCGTCAATCACGACCAGCGGGTCGCAGTTGTTGATAGAACCCAAACCACGAATCTTGATGGATACATTGTCTCCCGGTTTACCGGCATCTACAATCTGCACACCTGAGATTTTTCCCTGGATGGCTTGTCCCAAATTGGATACGGGGGAATCCTTGATATCCTTGTTACCGATGGAGGACACTGCTCCTGTAAGGTCGCTTTTCTTCATGGTGCCATACCCTATCACCACCACTTCATCCAGCATTTCGGCATCTTCAGACAAAACTACCTGAAGCTGTTTCTGTCCCTTCACCTGCACCTCTTGAGTCTTATAGCCTACAAATGAAACGACAAGAGTACCGTTCGGAGACATGTTCAAAGAGAAATCACCGTCAATACCGGTTATTGTCCCATTTGTGGTTCCTTTTTCCATTACACTGGCGCCAATAACCGTTTCACCGGTCTGGTCTTTCACTACACCTTGTACTGTAATTTGCTGTGCGAACATGCACATCGGAAGTAACATTCCTATCAGACAAACCATGATTCGAAGCCTGATCGGCATTTTGTACTTTTGCATAATATAAGAGTTTAAAGTTAATAATAAAAACATAAATCACATGTGTCACTCTTTCCGAAGAGGAACAATGCAAATGTATCAGATAAGAGAAGCCAATAGTGGAGGAAAGAGTAAAAAAGTAGTGGTTTACATCATTCAAAAAAAAGGCTTAAACCACTATATACCAATAATATATAAAATTATTACCCAACTAAAAAAGTAGTGAAAATATAAGCGTAAAAGAGACACTTCCAAGCTTCAAAACCCCTATTCTCAGTTCTTCGACTTGCCAATTGTCATCACTTCCTGTTCCAACAAGTCGCGGTCACCGGCAGCCTTGTTGCGAACCTTCGTACGATAGTTATAAATGGTGGTAACAGAATATCGAAGGAACTGGGCTATCTTCACGCTGTCAGTAATGCCCAAACGTATCAATGCAAAGATGCGCAACTCTGTATTCATCCGTTCGCCGGCTTTCAGGATATTTGCTCATCATCGGCAAGCAGGGCATTGAAGTCTTCTACAAAAGTAGGAAACAGCTGCAGGAAGGTATTATCAAAGTTGGTATAGAATTCCTTTAATTCCCCCTCTATGAATTTAGAAGACTTGATGTTCTTGTAGAGTTCCTCCACATTTCCGGTAGCGGCAATCTTTCCCAGCGACCGGCGGTAATTGTCCATCTTTTCCAAATAGACCGAGCACTGGTCCATATAACGGCCGATATACTCCTCCTTCAGATAGGAGTTTTCGGCAATGCTGTGGTTGGCCTCCTTGAGTTGTGCATTGGAAAGGTGAAGCTCATCATTCAGCTCCTTCAACCGTTTGTTGGCGTCAATCACTTCCCTGCGGGCGGCAGCCACTTTCTTCATCTGCTTGTATACATAAAATATGGCAAGTAACAGAAAAAGTGAAAGCAGGCTGATAGATACCAGTGCCCATTTCATCTGCTCCTGCTGCTTCTCCGTCTTTTGCTGGTAAGCATCATTAATGATGGGAAAGATTTCCAGAATCTCCAGCTTGCGCAACCGGGCATTGCAGGCGGCTGCATCTTCCATACATATCTTTACATAAGAATAGGCACGCTCGATGTCTCCTTCCTGGTAAAGCAGTACGGCGAGCTTGCGTAAAGAGATATATTCACGGACAGCGGTTTTCATATCCGCCATAGCAGAAACAATCAGGTATTCCTTTTCCTTCTCTTTGTCCCCTTTCAGCCGGTAAGACTCTGATAAAGTATAGGCACAAATCGCAACGTCGTGTTCATAGTCCTTCTGCAGCGCCAGATAATCCGTCAGCAAACGGATGGCCTTGTCATATTCATTGCGTACATTATACTGGTCGGACTGAATCAAGGTATGTATCAGAAGATTATCTTTATTGACCAACAGCAACGAATCACGATATTTGTCCGTAAGCTCCGTATAAAGCTTCTTTTCATATGCCGTCACGGCATAATCGGCCATAAGGCCATAGACCGTACGGTAGATATGGTAATAATATGGATGGATATCCACCGGTAACCGGTCTATATGGATATTCCGCATCAAATCCATAACTTCCTTATACATACCGGTCATTCCCAAAACATCTGCTTTATTCATGCGGGCATTGTCTATGTATTCCCGGTTTCCAAGACGTATGGCTATCTGTTCCCTTTCCTCGGCCATGTGCAATGCAGAATCCGTATTGAACGAACGGTACTCATCCAGCAATGTGCCAAGAATGGCAAAACGTTCTTCATCCGGTATCTGCCGATGCAACAGTCTTTTCAGTTCCACCAGTTTCAGCTCTTTCTGCTCCATGTATATGGGACGCTCCTTTATCGCCTGGTCCAGTTTCAGCAGCAAAGAATCCGCCCGGCTGCTGTCTGCAGCATGAAGGCGGCACATACAGATGGTGCAAAGACACAAGAATATGATTATATTTTTCATCCGGCTTTCCGATTAGTTAAAGGCAATACTTTTTGAGAATCCTCATGCAAAAGTAATTAAAATACCATAAAAACCTATTCTACTATCATTAAAAGCTCGAAAGCAGAGTGATAAAAAGGCATACTGCAAGCAAAAGAATCAAAATATTGAATTACCTTTACGGAAAATCCAAAGAAAGACCATATCATAAATATCATCCGAGCATCATGGATATACACACATTTATAGCCAATTATCAGGAAGCTTTCGGCCAACACGCCGAACTCCCCATCGCCTTTTGGTATTCAGACCGAATGGGGGCATCTACAGAGAAAGTAACCGGTTGTCTCTTCAAATGCATGAAACAAGTCAGAGACGGCAAAATCGTCAGTCTCAGCAACGAAACAATTACCTGCGGAGGAGGCAAGTTCTATACCGGATTTACTGAAATGCCCGAGCGCGTCCCGGGGTTTGTCTCCTTGAAAGAGAAATACAAGAAGACTCCCGAAATGGTGGTAGATTTTGTCAATGAGCTACAGATTTCCAGAACTGACAAAGCCTATCTGCATTTTGCCCGCATAGACAAGATACCTTCCTTTGATGAAGTGGAAGGACTGCTGTTCCTGCCAACTCCCGACATTCTATCCGGACTGGCGACATGGACCTTCTTCGACAACAATGCATCGGATGCCGTGGCAGCCCCATTCGGCTCCGGCTGTTGCTCCGTCATTACCCAAACCATCATTGAAAACCGGAAACAAGGGAAACGTACTTTCCTGGGATTCTTCGACCCCTCCGTCCGCCCATACTTCGAAGCGGACTTATTGAGCTTCACTATCCCCATGTCCCGGTTCAAGGAGATGTATCACACCATGCGCGAAAGCTGTCTGTTCGATACACATGCCTGGGGAAAAATCAAGGAAAGGATACAGCTGTCCCAATCAGGAGACGTACATATCCTCCCCTCTCCCATTTCCTTCCCCATCCTTCCGGACATTTATCTGCAGGAAATCAGAATAGAAGATGCCGCAGCCATCTACCATGCCATCGACACACACCGGGACTACTTAAGAACATGGCTGCCATTTGTGGATAATATGCGCACAATAGCTGATGAAGAAGCTTTTTTACGTCAGGTACTATCTGCTCCTGCCGAACGAAATGAACCTATATTCGGTATTTGGAACCAGCAGCATGAAATCTGCGGACTGATAGGTTTCCATTTCTCCGATTTCGACAACCACCGTACAGAACTCGGCTATTGGCTACTGCCGGAATACCAGCACCGGGGCATCATTACTGAAAGTGTCCGCAAGCTGTGTCTGTGGGCCGTACAAGAAAAAGAGATAAAGCGGATACAAATTCGCTGTGCCGTGGGCAATGCAGCCAGCAACGCAGTACCGGTTCGCCTCGGTTTCATCCATGAGGGAACAGAACGTTGCGGAGAACTGCTGGCTTCTGGAGAATATACAGACATACATATATACAGCATCTTGAAAGAAGAAGTGCTGGCCAACCTCAAACGATAAAATATCAAATTATATATCAACTATTGAAATTATACATGGAACAACAACCTCATCTCAATGACCACAACAAGCAGGAGTACCCTCCTATGCATACAACGGAGCACATCATCAACCAAACCATGGTAAGGTTATTCGGTTGCGGCCGCTCCATATCAGCACACATAGAACGAAAGAAGAGCAAGCTGGACTATCGTCTTGCCGCCTGCCCCACGGAAGAAGAAATAAAGAAGCTGGAAGAGGCCGTAAACGAGGTAATCGCCCGACAGCTGCCCGTCACAACAGAATTCATTACGCAAGAGGAAGCGCAAGGACGTTTCGACTTGGAACGCCTGCCCGATGGTGCTTCGGAAACGGTACGTGTCGTGAAAGTAGGCGATTACGACGAATGCCTCTGCATCGGAGTACATGTGGAGAATACATCAGAAATCGGAACCTTCAAAATCATCAGTCACGATTGGGACGAAGAAGCCAAGCGTTGGAGAATGCGTTTTAAATTAGTCTGAAAATCTATCAATTTTAAATAAATAAGATAGCAAAATGGCATTAAACAAGCAAATAAGTCAGTTTTTCAATGACAAATAGTCAATAAAGTCAGTAAAAACTGGTTGGCATAAGGTTTGCAATATTGTTAGCGAACGACGGTTCAAGAAACGGATGGTGAAAACCCAAAAGGCAGACACCCGAAGACAAAGAACCGGAGTTCAAAACTAAACAGCATGTTTAACTTAAACAATAGGAGACTATAACTATGATGCCTGTAAGAAGAAACCAAAATTGGTTACCGAGTATTTTTAATGATTTCTTTGACAATGATTGGATGGTAAAAGCAAATGCCACCGCCCCTGCCATCAACGTATTCGAAACAGCAAAAGAGTACAAAGTTGAATTGGCTGCTCCCGGTATGACAAAAGAAGACTTCAACGTTCACATCGATGAAGAAAACAACCTGGTCATCAGCATGGAAAAGAAAACAGAAAGCAAGGAAGAGAACAACAAGGACGAAAAGAAGGAAGGCCGCTACTTGCGCCGCGAATTCTCATACACCAAGTTCCAGCAAACCATGATTCTTCCGGACGATGTCGATAAGGAAAAGATTGGCGCCCATGTAGAAAACGGCGTGTTGAACATTACATTGCCTAAGTTTACAGAAGCAGAAAAAGAAAAGGCCAAGAAATTCATCGACGTAAAATAACGCCCGACCATTAAAAAGAAAATCTCCCGCTGCACAAGATAATGCAACGGGAGATTTTTTATATCCATAGCCATACGGAACTATTTCTTCTTCCCTTTCAGAAAACGGTCTGTCAACCACCTGCGCACCGGTTCATCATAGAGTTTCAAACAAGCATAAGCAAGGACAACGGCTCCCACGAAAGTAAGTATCATATAAGGGATACCTTCCGCCATTGTAGCGTTATTGTTGCATACCCAAGCCGTATAAGTGTATACCAGCGGATAATGGGTGATATAAATCGGATAGGAAATATCTCCCAGGAACTTGCATACGGCAGTAGAGCGCTTACCGGTCACTTTGCCACCGGCTCCCATCGAAACAATGACCGGGAAGATGCAGATAATGCAGAAAGCCTCGTAAAGCCCGTTCATCCAGTAGCCGTCCTCACCTCCGATACGGGGAATGGAAAGAACCACCACAATCAGCAGGCTGCACCACCAGAAAGCACGCTTTTCAAGCCGTATCAGCCAGCCGAGGCGTGACAGAAGCAATCCACCGAAGAACGGATACATCAGCCGGACCATACCCACATACTGCTGTTCCCAGTTCAAGGCCCAACCACCCACAATATCGCCGGCAGGAGCAGTCAGACAACGGTATACCGTAAAACACCCTGCCACAAATACCAGCACCGACAGGGCCACCTTATTGAACTTGCGTACAAACAACGCATACAGGATATTACCGATATATTCATAATAGAGCGACCATGCCGGCCCGTTCAACGGGTGCATTTCCGTCCAGCCGCGAATGTCGAACTTCAGCGGAAGAGGAAGCAAGTACAGCCCAGCAACATTACCAGCAGCATTGTTCCGATGGACGTATTCTCGATAGGTGGAAAACAAGGCGACTCCTGAAAATAGAAAAAGGCAGCGCCCACAATGCTTCCCATAATCACCATAGGATGCAGGCGGATGATACGGCGTTTGAAGAAAGTGCCCACGGTCATCCGGTTCCAACGGTCATCATAAGCATAACCGATAACAAAACCGGAAAGCATGAAGAAGAAATCCACTGCCAGATAACCATGATTGATAATTTGAGTAAGATGGCTGCCACCTGCATGTGCTTCAAAAAGATGGAAGATAATAACCATGACAGCCGCCACGCCACGAAGTCCGTCAAGAATCTCATAATGCGGTTTCGAGGCAAGATAAGTAGTTCGTGTATTCATTTTGGTATAAGATATTTATTTATTCGCGTACAAAGATAAGAGTTTTTTCCAATAAGGGAACTGATAGATATCATATAAACTCTATCAATTAATTGACAAGTATAACAGTTGTCTTTATCATTAGATACATATCACTACTTGCACCTTTTTTTCCGCACAAAAAACAGCTTTTATTATCCATAATAAAAGGGCTACACCTTTTCCTCCTCATGGCGTAGCCTTAAACACAAAAGGGTGTAGCTATCCAAGGCAAATGGTGTAGCCCTTCTTCAAAAAAGAGAGCCAAATAGGATAATAATAAAGAAAAATCAGTTAACTACTTTTCTTATAACTTTTTACCGCCCACAGATTGAAGACAATGCAAAGACCAACACGGCTCCCAGTTGCGGAAGCAGTTCGGCAAATCCGCCACCACGGAGATAGATGGTACGCATCACCTCTACAAAATAGCGTAGCGGATTGATGCGCGTAATCCATTGCGCCCACTCAGGCATACTGTGGATAGGGGTGAAAAGACCACTCATCAGAATAAGGATAAGCATGAAGAACCACATGACAAACATGGCCTGCTGCAACGTGGTCGAATGATTGGATATGACCAGCCCGAACCCCGACACCACCGGTAGAAAAAAACAGCGCCATGCCGTAGATAGTGAGGAAATGTCCCGCCGGCAGAATGCCGTAAAGTACCCATGCCAGAACGAAACAGATGGTCAGCACCACAAAATCTATCAGCCAGTAAGGTATCAGCTTGGCGGCAATGAAAGTGAACTTGCCGACGGGGGTGACATTTATCTGCTCGATGGTGCCCGCCTCCTTCTCGCCCACCACATTGAGGGCAGGGAGAAAACCGCAAATCAGCGTCAGCAGCATTACCATGAGGGCAGGAATCATGAAAAGCTTGTAGTTCAGCGTGGGGTTGTAAAGGTTCTGCGTAGTGATGTCCACCCGGGGAAGCGGCTTCCCGGCAAGCCCTTGCGAAGACGACTCCGAACCCAGTTCACGGGTATAGTCACTGATGATGGAAGACAAGTAGGATCCTCCCAGACTGCCCTTCGTGCCGTTCACGGCATTGGCCGCCACCAGCAGACGAGGCGCCTCTCCCTTCACCCAATCCTTTTCGAAATCACGGGGAATCTCCAGCACGACATCTGCCGAACCTGCTTCAATGGCCAGCAAAGCCTCATCGTATGTATCGGGAAGCGCTGTCAGGCAGAAATAAGTGGATGCACCGATTTTATCTACCAGACGGCGAGACAAGACGCTGTGGTCATTGTCCACTATATTCAGATTGATGTTCTTTATCTCCAGATTTGCCGCCCAGGGCATCAGTATCATAATCATGCAAGGGAAAATGAAAATCAGCTTGGGCAGGAAGGAGTTGCGGAACAACTGCTTGAATTCCTTTTCAATGAGAAACTTTATCATAAGACGATATTTTAAAGATTTTAGACATAAGAACAAAAGAACAGATTTCCCGTATCCTTTTGTCCTTATGTTCTTCTGCCTGAATAATTAATATAAAATTCATATCCGCTCTTTACTCAAGCCGATGCTTGAATTTCTTGAAACTCACCGTTATCAGCAATACCGCCATCGTGGCAAGTATGCCGACCTCCATCAGCACAAGCGAAACATCCACTCCCTCAATCATCAGCTTACGCACCGCCTGGATATACCAGCGTGCAGGAAGCACAGCTGAAATGGCCTGCAGGATAACGGGCATACTCTCAATGGGGAATATCATGCCCGAAAGCAACATGGTGGGCATCATCAGCATCAGTCCGGACACCAGCATGGCGGCAACCTGCGTCCGGGTGACCGTGGAAATCAGCAGCCCCAGCGCCAGGGAGACAAAGATGAATAGCAGCGACACCACCACCAGCCAGAACAAGCTGCCCGCCACGGGAACATTGAGCACATAGACCGAAAGCAGAAGAATGGTGGTCAAGTTGACAAACGACAGCACAAAATAGGGCACCGCCTTTGCCAGAATGATGAAAAGCGGTTTGACGGGAGAAACCAGCAGGACCTCCATCGTCCCCGTCTCCTTCTCGCGCACAATGGAGATGGAGGTCATCATGGCGCAAATCAGCATCAGAATAAGCCCCATGACACCCGGCACGAAGTTGTAGGCACTCTTCATCTGCGGATTGTACAGCAGCTTGAGCTGGGGTACAATGGCAGCGGCATGCACTCCCGGCGGAAGCATCTCCTGCCCGGCAGAGGAGATGATGTTTGCGGCATAGCCTGCCTGCATAGTCGCCATATTGGGGTCTGTGGCGTCGGAGACAAGCTGCACGCGCGCCTCGCCGGTATAAAGCTTGTCCGAGAAACGCTCGCTGAAAACAAGCGCCATGTCAATCTCCCCTCTTCCGAAAGAAGCCTCCATATCGGCGGGAGAATGCAGGCGGCGGATGACGGTGAAGTATTCGCTTGCATCCATGCGGTCGATGATACGGCGGGTAACTACGTCATTCGACGGGTCGAGCACCGCCACACGCACGTTCTTCACCTCGGTGGTGATGGCAAAACCGAAAAGGATTATCTGCACGATGGGCATGCCCAGCAGAATCAGCATCGTGCGCCGGTCGCGGAAGATATGGAAGAACTCTTTTCGGATGAAAGATATGAATTGTTTCATTGTCTATATTTATATTTAGGCTCGGATAATGCGGATTTCACGGATTTTCAGTCGGCGGTTCGCACAGCTTGACGAGCCAGTTGTTGGAATACATCGTCCATCGTAGTGGCATTGAACTGCCGTTTCAGCTCCCCGGGAGTGTCGAGTGCACGGATGACGCCGTCTACCATGATGGAGATGCGGTCGCAATACTCCGCCTCGTCCATAAAGTGGGTGGTGACAAAGACGGTGATGCCCTCGTCGGCAGCCTGGTAAATCAGCTCCCAGAACTGGCGGCGCGTGGCAGGGTCCACCCCACCCGTAGGCTCATCCAGAAAGACAATCTTGGGACGGTGGAAGATGGAGACGGAGAAGGCCAGCTTCTGCTTCCAGCCCAGCGGAAGGCTTTTCACCAGTGTATCCCGTTCCTTTTCCAGCCCGAGGCGGAGGAGCAGCTCATCCGTCTTGGGGGCAATCTCCGCTTCGGGGATGCCGTAGATACCGGCAAAGAGGCGGATATTCTCCCACACCTTGAGGTCTTCGTAAAGGGAAAATTTCTGGCTCATGTAGCCGATGTTCTTCTTCACTTCTTCGGGTTGGGAAGCCACATCGAAACCTGCCACACACATGCCTTGCCGCCGGTGGGGCGGCTAAGTCCCGTAAGCATGCGCATGGCGGTGGTCTTGCCTGCCCCGTTGGCTCCCAGGAAACCGAAAATCTCGCCCCGATGGACTTGGAAGGAGATGTGGTCTACAGCGGTGAAATTACCGAACCGCTTGGTCAACCCTTCCACTTCAATCACCTTGTTTTCGTGGTTTTCCACCCGTTCGTGCTGCAAGCCCGGAGGGCAGAGGATGCCCGCAAAGCGTGTCAGGATACGGTCGGGGGTATCGATGCCTTTTATCTCTCCTTCGTTGATGAAGGCGATGCGGTCGCATTGGCGCGCTTCGTCGATGATGGGGGTGGAAGCAATGATGGTGATACCCCGCTCCTTCAGTCGGCGAAGCATTCCCCAGAATTCCTTGCGGGACACGGGGTCGACGCCCGTAGTGGGTTCGTCCAGAAAGAGGACATCCGGTTTATGGATAAGGGCACAGCTAAGGCGAGTTTCTGCTTCATGCCGCCGGACAACGCTCCGGCGCGGCGCTTGCGGAAAGGTTCTATCTGCCGGTAAATGTCGCGCACCAAATCATAATTCTCCTCGATGGTGGTGTGGAAGACGGTGGCGAAGAAATTGAGATTCTCCTCCACCGTCAAGTCCGGATAGAGGGAGAAGCGTCCGGGCATATACCCCACCCGCCTGCGGATGGCTTTGTAGTCCTTCACCACATCCAGACCGCAGACCGAAGCCGAGCCTCCGTCGGCAAGCAGCAAAGTGGTGAGGATGCGGAAAAGCGATGTCTTGCCCGCACCGTCCGGCCCGATGATGCCGAAAAGCTCACCGGGAGCCACTGACAGAGAGACACCCCGCAGGGCTTCCACGCTGCCGTAACGTTTGGAGATATTAGTTAAAGTTACAGCCTCCATACATTCCTATTTTCAGCATCCCGTCATTCTTCACGGCAATCTTTACGGCATAGACCAGATTGGCGCGCTCGTCTTTCGTCAAGATAGTTTTTGGAGTAAATTCGGAGGTATCGGAAATCCAGGTGACAACGCCAGGATATTCTTGGCGCACATCCTTGCCATAATCCGCATAAACCTTCACTTGCTGCCCCAGCTTGATTTCGGCAAGCTGTTCGGAGGTGATGTAGGCACGGAGGTAAATCTGCTCCATATCCGCCACTTTGAAAAGAGGGGTACCGGGAGCAGCCAGCTCTCCGGCTTCGGCATATTTGGCAAGGACGGTTCCCGCCAGCGGAGAGGTGATGTGGCATTTGCGCAGCTGGTCTTCTATCTGCGCCACCTGGATGCCGACGGAGGAACTTTGCCAAGTGAGGCTGCGGTCGCTGTTGCGCAGGGTGGAGTTCTGGGCGTCGAGCTGCTTGCGGAGGACTTCGAGAAGGGACTCGGCATCATCCAGTTGCTTCTGGTTGGCGGCACCCACACGGAGCAGATTGGACACACGGTCGCGTTCGCGTCGAGCCTGCACAATCTGTTCCTGAGTGGCGGCTACTTGCTTCAGGATATCAGGCCGCTGGCCTTCCACGGACTTGACACTGGCCTCCAACTGGAGTTTCTTCAGATAGAGTTGGACGGTATCTATAATGCCTACTTCCTGCCCGTCTATCAGTGTCGTGCCTTCCTCGATGTCGAAACTCAGCAGTTTTCCGGACGCCTCGGCAGAAACGATGACTTCGGTAGCCTCGAACGTTCCCGTCGCATCATATTTCGGAGTACCGCCGGTACAGGCGGCAAGGAGAAATAAAAAAGGAAATAATTTCAATGATTTCATACTATTTCAAGTTATAAATTACGGATTATAGTCATTAATTGTTCAGCGTATATTTCAGCTGCCAGATGTTCATCAGCAACTGCACCTCATGCAATGCCTTGGTCTGTCGTGCCATACTTTCGTTGGTAATCTCCCGCAGCATATCGGTCACGGTCATTGTCCCGTTCTGCACCTTGGCCTCGGCTGCACGGCGGATATTCCCACGCAGACGGATAATCTCGTCATCATCCGCCATCTGGCGGCGCATGGATACAATGCCCGCATCCTGCTGCGTAGCCTGCAGGCGAATGTTGAAAAGGAACACATCCCGGCCGGTCTCTATCTGTTGGCGGGTATTGTCTATCCTGCGGCGGTCGTTCTTCAACGTATACAGACTGCCGAAATTCCAGGACATGCGCACCCCCGCCATGTAATAGGCGTTGAATTCATCTTTCAGCATATTCAATCCCGGATTGCCGTATGCCCCTTGTACAAAAAGGCCGAAACGCGGCATCAACCGGGTGTTCAAGGCTGCCTCCTGCTGGTGGAGTTGCTCTCCTTGCGCATCGTACCAACGAAGTTCGGGACGGTTGTTCATCTGCCGGTCTATGTTTTCTTCGGCAGCCGGTTTCAATAAAACCGTTTCGGAAGAGAGATCCTTGCCCGTAAAGGCAGCAAGCATGCTGAGGTATGCACGGCGGGTGGTCTCCAATTCCACACGGTGCTGCCTGGTGTTCAGTTGCTCTACGCTGACTGCATCCAGGTCGCTCAGGGTGGCGATGCCATTGGCTATATAGTCGGCTACCTGCTTGTGGGTTCTTCCTAAATCTTCTTGCAAGAGGCTGTTCTGTTTCAGCTGTTCGTCCAACAGCAGGATGCCGAAAAAGAGCTGGTTCACCCGGTCAGTCAAGGCATACATGTCTACATGCTGTTTTTCCAGTTCCACTTCCGAGGCGGCACACGTCAATCGTTTTCTGGAACGTATATCCCCACCATCCCAGAGGGTCTGCTGCACTTCGAGCATCACCTGGTACTGGTCTTTCGAAGCAGTCTTGATGTCGAGATTAGGGATTTCGACCGGTAGCCGGGTGATGTCACTCTGGTACGTGGCCTTGCCGGATAGGGAAAACTGGGGCAAGTAACCTTTTCCGGCATTGGAGAGGTCGTACCCGCGTGCCTTTTCTATCAGTCCGTATTGCCTGACCAACGGATAATTGTCTTGCGCCCGGCGCTGGCACTCTTCCAACGTGAGCTGGGCATGTGCCAGCATGGCGGCAAGAGAAAGGGTAAAAAGAAAACGGTTCGTTTCATATCCATTCTGTTTCTTGTTTATTCTACATGGTTTTGTTCTATACACATGCAAAGATAAAGGCATAACCCTATAACCTTACAATCCATTTGTGCGCAAAGATGTTCTAATAGTACGACATTTCGTAGAAAAAGACAAATAATAGGAACACTTTATTATCTTTGCGGTGGAAATATACATTATTCATAAAGGGAAAGATATGGAAAAGAACAAACCGATAAGCGTCGCATTCGAGGACATCCGCAACAATCCGGATTTTATAGAACATTCCGAATACAGATTTATAAACGACGATTTGGGAATGGTCATCAGTTTTCAAGCAATGGGATTCAGGCTATTCCGCACCCAGCAACCTTATCGTGCCAAAGAAGGAAGGATTGTACGCATCATGCAAGGTAAGGGCCGAATCTCCATCAATCTTATCGAATATGAAGCTACAGCCCACGATATTATTATCATCCCTGACAATTCGCTGATAGAAATATCGGAAGTCAGTCCCGACTACGAATTCCAAGTCATCATGCCCACTGCCAATTTTCTGCCCGTACTACAGAATTCCATTCTTTCGGAAGCTTATACACGAAACGGAATCCGCCTTTCATGCAACAACGAGGAATGGGCACACATCAGCAGCTTCTTCTCTTTATTGTGGAATATACTACATTGTTTGCCCTACCGCCGCGGAGCTGTACAGCACTTGATTGTCTCACTTCTCTATAACCTTAAGTATATCCACGAGCACACATGCAAGTCAACTCCGTCACGCCTTTCACGCCAGGAAGAGCTATTCCGCCGCTTCATCGCTTTGGTGAACCAACACAGCAAGCACGAACGCAGCGTCAACTTCTATGCCGACAAACTATGCCTGACACCGCACTATCTGAGCTCGGTGATACGTGAAACAAGCGGACAAACCGTGATGCAATGGATTAATCAAGCAGTTATCCTCGAAGCCAAAGTATTGCTGAAACACAGTAATCTACTGGTGTTTCAAATATCAGACGAACTGAACTTTCCCAATCCGTCGTTCTTCTCGAAGTTCTTCAAACGTATGACGGGGATGACACCGGCGGAATACCAGAAACAAACCTGACCTCAAAACAGCTGTCCTATACGGGAGCCTGACGGTCCGTCGCAAGAGTCCGCTTCCAATGCCAGCATCCCTTGTTTGGCTGCCAGTCCACCGGCATAGCCTATCAGCGTATGGTTGCTGCCCACCACACGATGGCAGGGGATGAGTATGGAGAGGGCATTTGCCCCATTGGCAGCCGCCACCGCGCGTACGGCTTTCGGATTGCCCAGCTTTCGTGAAAGCTCGCCGTAGGACACTGTTTTTCCGTAAGGGATGTTCTGCAACTCCTGCCACACCGTCCGCTGGAATTCTGTTCCGACTGCAAGCAGTGGAACATCGAATATGGTCCGCTTACAGGCAAAATACTCATCCAACTGAATGATTGCCCTTGCAATCACTTCCGAAGTGCCTTCCTCATAATCGGCATGCAGCGCCTGCCGTATGCGCTTATCAACGGTTACTCTACGTTTCTCGTTCAGCATCCAGTCGCATAGGCAGAGTTTATCGCCGAAAGAGCCGAGGAGCAACTCGCCATAAGGAGATTGATAGTATTGGGTCAAAATTGTTTCCATCGAACTTAGTTTTCAGCAAAGATAGCAAATTAAATCATCATTTGTACTCCGCCCACGACTTGATAGCCAAATCATCCGGCATCATCGTGCAGAATGCATTGATGAACGCACTTGCCAGACGGGCATTCGTTATCAACGGAATATTGAGGTCGATGGCGGCACGGCGTATCTTGTAGCCGTTATCCAACTCGCCTGCGGTGAGGTTCTTCGGAATATTGACCACCATGTCTATCTCCTTGCGGTGCAGCATGTCGAGTGCCTGCGGCTGGCGTTCGGGTTCGCTGGGCCAGTAGACGCGCGTATTCTCCACACCGTTCTCCGTAAGGAAGTTGCTGGAACCACCCGTGGCAAATATCTTATACCCCTTCTTCTGAAGCATACGCGCGGCAGAAAGCATGTCCACTTTCTGCTTCGGAGTACCGGTAGAAAGCAGGATATTTTTCTCTGGAATACGATATCCCACGGAGAGCATCGCCTTGAGAATGGCGCAGGAAGTATCGCTGCCGATGCAACCCACCTCGCCCGTGCTTGCCATATCCACACCCAGTACCGGGTCGGCCTTCTGCAGACGGTTGAAGGAGAACTGGCTCGCCTTGATGCCTACGTAATCCAAATCGAACAGATTCTTGTCCGGCTTCTGTACCGGAATGCCGAGCATCACCTTCGTGGCAAGTTCAATAAGGTTTATCTTCAGCACCTTGCTGACAAACGGGAACGAACGGCTGGCACGGAGGTTGCACTCAATCACCTTGATGTCGTTCTCGCGTGCCAGATACTGGATATTGAACGGACCGGAGATGTTCAGCTCACGGGCAATCTCGCGGCTGATGCGCTTGATGCGGCGCACCGTCTCCACATACAACTTTTGTGGCGGGAACTGGATAGTGGCGTCACCGGAATGCACTCCGGCAAACTCGATATGCTCACTGATGGCGTACGCGATAATCTCTCCATCTTGCGCCACCGCATCCATCTCCACCTCCTTGGCATGCTCTATGAACTGGCTCACCACTACGGGATGTTTCTTGCTGACATTCGCCGCCAGCTTCAGGAAGCGTTCCAGCTCCTCCCGGTTGGAACAGACGTTCATCGCAGCGCCGGACAATACGTAGGAAGGACGGACCAATACCGGGAAGCCCACCTTATCCACAAAGGCGTTGATGTCCTCCAGGGAGGTCAGCGCCCGCCATTCGGGTTGGTCTACACCAATGCGGTCGAGCATGGCGGAGAACTTGTCACGGTCTTCGGCATTGTCGATGCTCCTGGCGCTAGTACCGAGAATAGGTACCTTCTGCGCATCCAAACGCAGGGCAAGGTTATTCGGTATCTGACCACCGGTAGAGACAATCACCCCGTGGGGATTCTCCAGTTCGAGAATATCCATCACACGCTCGAAGGTGAGCTCGTCGAAGTAAAGACGGTCGCACATGTCATAGTCCGTAGACACGGTTTCGGGGTTGTAGTTTATCATGACACTGCGGTAGCCTTCCTGACGGATGGTGTTCAGGGCCTGCACGCCGCACCAGTCGAACTCTACGGAAGAACCGATGCGGTAGGCGCCGGAGCCCAATACGACAATGGACTTGCGGTCGCCGAGGTAACGGACATCATTTGCCGTGCCGCTATACGTCAGGTAGAGATAGTTGGTCTGTGCGGGATATTCGGCGGCAAGGGTATCTATCTGCTTCACTACGGGCAGAATGCCTGCACTCTTGCGGAAATTGCGGACGGCAAGGATGGCTTCTTCGCCGTCCATTGCTTGTTCCAAGCCGAGGGCACGGGCTATCTGGAAATCAGAGAAGCCTTGTACTTTGGCTTTACGCAACAAGTCCACGGGAATCATTGGCAACTCTCCATCAGCCATAAAAGAGTGCAGTTCCCTGCTGGTATCCATGATGTTCATCAACTTCTCCAGGAACCAACGGTCTATCTTGGTCAATTCGTGCACCTGGTCCACCGTATACCCGGCACGGAAGGCTTTGGAGATGACAAAGATACGTTTGTCGGTAGGTTCGCGCAGAGCCTTGTCCAAATCGGCAATCACCAGTTCCTTGTTCTCTACGAAGCCGTGCATGCCCTGGCCTATCATGCGAAGCCCCTTCTGGATGGCTTCCTCGAAAGTACGGCCGATAGCCATCACCTCGCCTACCGACTTCATGCTTGAACCCAGCTCTTTGTCCACCCCGTGGAACTTGCCCAAATCCCAACGCGGTATCTTGCAGACCACATAGTCCAGGGCGGGTTCGAAGAAAGCGCTTGTAGTCTTTGTCACAGAGTTGTTCAAGTCGAACAAGCATAGCCCAAGCCGAGTTTTGCCGCTACAAACGCCAACGGATAACCCGTTGCTTTAGAGGCAAGTGCAGACGAACGGCTCAAGCGTGCATTTACCTCGATTACCCGGTAGTCCTCGCTCATCGGGTCGTAGGCATACTGCACGTTGCACTCTCCCACAATGCCGATGTGACGGATAATGCGGATAGCAAGTTCACGCAATTTATGATAGTCCGTATTGCTCAACGTCTGTGACGGGGCAATAACGATGGACTCACCTGTATGGATGCCCAGGGGGTCGAAGTTCTCCATATTGCAGACGGTGATGCAGTTGTCGAAGCGGTCGCGTACCACCTCGTACTCCACTTCCTTCCATCCCTTCAGCGATTTCTCCACCAGCACCTGTGGGGAGAAGGAGAAGGCTTTCTCCACCAGCACATTCAGCTCTTCTTCATTGTCGCAGAAGCCCGAACCCAGTCCGCCAAGCGCGTATGCGGCACGGACAATGACCGGGTATCCCAGTTCCCGGGCTGCGCGACGGGCATCCGCCGCATTCTCCACGGCTTCGCTCTTGATGGTCTTCACATCAATCTCATTCAGTTTCTGCACAAAGATTTCACGGTCCTCCGTGTCAATGATGGCCTGCACGGGAGTGCCGAGAACCGTCACGCCGTACTTCTCGAAAATCTTGTCTTTATAGAGGGAGACACCGCAGTTCAGTGCCGTCTGTCCGCCAAAAGCAAGCATGATGCCGTCCGGGCGCTCCTTCTCTATCACCTTCTCCACGAAGTAAGGAGTTACGGGCAGGAAGTATATCTGGTCGGCAACTCCTTCCGAAGTCTGTACCGTAGCTATGTTCGGATTGATGAGGACGGTGTGGATACCTTCTTCTTTCAACGCCTTGAGGGCCTGCGAACCGGAGTAGTCAAACTCTCCCGCCTCACCGATTTTCAGTGCGCCGGAGCCAAGCAGCAGGACTTTCTTTATATTGTTTTCTTTCATTTGCATATCTGTTTATTAAAAATGTAATAGTAGTAATAAAACCTTATCTTTCTCTTACCTTACACAATCAGTCACTAATTGAATGGCATTCAGTATAGGACTGAAAGGTATTCACTCTGGGACTGAATGACATTCAGTATGGGACTCATTATACCGTCTTTTACATACTGATTATCAAGAGATTATGAACGCAATCATTCTTGATAAAATTCTCTTACTAAAGCAACTTCACAAAGTCATCAAAAAGAAACTCCGTATCCGTCGGCCCGCTGGCAGCTTCGGGATGAAACTGTGCGGAGAACCAGGGATTGCGTTTATGGCGGATTCCTTCATTAGAACCATCGTTCATATTGATGAAAAGCGGTTCCCAGTCTTCTGTCAGCGTGTTGTTGTCTACGGCATACCCATGATTCTGTGAGGTGATGAAGCAACGTTCCGTACCCACCATACGCACCGGTTGGTTATGGCTGCGGTGGCCGTCAATTTGTATATCTTGGCGCCCCCAGCTTTGGAAAGCAACTGGTTTCCCATACAGATGCCGAAGATGGGCAGTTTCTCGTTCTGCATTGTCTTGCGGATATGCTGCACGGCAGCATCGCAGGTATCGGGGTCGCCAGGGCCGTTGGAGATGAACAACCCGTCGAACTCCATCCCAGTATAATCATAGTCCCAGGGAACGCGAATCACTTCCACGTCACGTTTCAGCAGGCAGCGGATGATGTTATGCTTGACGCCGCAATCCACAAGGAGCACTTTCTTCTTACCGGTTCCTTCGTTGTAACGGATAACCTCCTTGCAGCTAACTTTATCCACATAATTCACATCGGCATAAGAGGCCTCAGGCATTTCATCCGATTCATCATCAAAGGCGATACGTCCCATCATCACCCCATGCTCGCGAAGCACCTTTGTCAGTTCGCGGGTATCGATGCCCGTGATGCCCGGAATCTGTTCGCGTTTCAGCCAGTCACCGAGGCTTTCCACCGCATTCCAATGGCTATAATTTTCGCTATAATCGCTTACAATAATGGCTTCGGCATGGATATGCTCGCTCTCCATAAAAGTGGCAAGCCCATTCGGTTCGAGAGTAAAAGGCGGCACACCGTAATTGCCCACCAAGGGATATGTAAGCGTCATCAACTGTCCGGCATACGAAGGGTCGGTCAGGCTTTCGGGATAACCCGTCATGGCTGTGTTGAAGACCACCTCTCCCGCTACCGGTTTTTCAAAGCCGAACGACTTGCCGTGGAAGCGGCTCCCGTCGTCGAGGATTAGAGTTACATTTCTCATTGATTCAATTAAAATTGATAAACTTGTTCTATATAATCAATAAATGCCTTGTTCAGCAGCTTCACACCGCCCGGCGTAGGATAATCGCCGCTGAAGTACCAGTCACCCGGATGCTTGGGGCAGGCCTCATGCAGCCCCTCGAGAGGCTGGTAGACAATCTGCACTTTGGCTTTCGTCCCTTTCGGAGTGAGCAGCTCCACCATCTTGGCAGAGATTTCCTCATCGGTAAAGGGAGCATAGATCTCCTTCACGTAATTCACCATCTGTTCTTTGGGCAGGCCTACCTGCTCCTTGGACTTGCGGTAGGCGGCGGCAATTACATCGCGCATCTCACGCTCCTTCAGCAGTTCCACAGCAGCCTTGAAGGCAATGAATTCACTCATCTTAGCCATATCGATGCCATAGTAGTCGGGATAGCGCACCTGCGGTGAAGAGCTTACAATGACTATCTTCTTCGGCTCCAGACGGTCAAGGATACCGATGATGCTCTGCTTCAGGGTGGTTCCGCGCACTATCGAGTCGTCGATGATGACCAGATTATCCACTCCCGGGACAAGGCTTCCGTAAGTGATGTCGTACACATGGGCGGCAAGGTCGTTCCGGCTGTTTCCTTCGGCAATGAAGGTACGCAGCTTGATGTCCTTGATGGCCACTTTCTCGCTCCGTATGCGCCGCGACAAGATATGCTCCAGCTCGTCGTGGCTGGGACTATGCCCCAGGGCGGCAATCTGCTGTACCTTCTCCTCGTTGAGGTAGTCGTCCAATCCTTGCAGCATTCCGTAAAAAGCAACTTCTGCCGTATTGGGGATGAAGGAAAAGACGGTATGGTCCACATCGTTGTCGATGGCTTTCAATATGTTGGGCACGAGTTTCTCACCCAGCAGTTTACGTTCCCGGTAAATGTCCACATCACTGCCCCGGCTGAAGTAGATGCGCTCGAAGGAACAAGGTTTCACCTCGCGCGGCTTGTTGATTTGCACGGTGCGCACCTTGCCGGCCTTGTTGATAAACATGGCTTGTCCGGGTTGCAGCTCCTTGATGGATTCGACAGGAACATTAAGGGCTGTCTGTATCACGGGCGTTCGCTGGCAAGCACCGCTACTCGTCGTCCTGATACCAGAAGGCTGTACGGATTCCCCACGGATCGCGCACGGCAAAAGTCTCACCGCTTCCGGTAAGTCCGCACATCACATAGCCCCCGTCCCACTCCTTGCTCGAAGTGCGCAGCACGTTTGCCAGGTCGATGTGGTCTTCTATATAACGGGTGATGTCCATGCCTGCCAGCCCTTCCGCTTCGGCAAGGTTGAAGAGGCGCTCCACTTCGCGGTCGAGGCGGTGTCCCACCTGCTCCAGCATGATGTATGTATCGGCATACTTGCGCGGATGCTGGCCGATGGCGGTGATGCGTGCGAAGATTTCATCCACGTTCGTCATGTTGAAGTTGCCGCAGAGGGCAAGGTTCTTGGCACGCCAGTTGTTTCTCCGGAGGAACGGGTGCACGTACGAGATGCCGGACTTTCCGGTAGTGGAGTAACGCAGGTGTCCCATATAGACCTCCCCTGCAAAGGGCAGCACACGCTTGGCATAGTCCGCATCGTGCAGCTGTTCCTTGGTCAAGTCCTTGAAATGGCCCTGCACCGTACCGAAGATCTCGGTAATGGCACCCGAGCCGAGTGCACGCTCACGGAACATATACTCCTCACCGGGACTTGCTTCCAGTTACGCAAGCCATACCGGCGCCTTCTGTCCGCGGTTGTGCTGTTTCTCCATCAGAAGATAGAGCTTGTTGAGTCCGTACATCCATGTGCCGTACTTCTCTTCATAGTATTCCAGAGGTTTCAGCAGGCGTATCATGGCAACGCCACATTCATGCTTCAGTTCTTCCATCAGTTCATTTACAATTTACAATGTACAAAGTACAATTTTAAGTGTACAATTTTTCTTTTCCTTATTATAGCATACAATTACCATTTACATTTACCCCTCCCAAGCGCAGCCCCATTGTACATTGTAAATGGTAAATTGTACATGTCCTCATTCTACAGTCACCGACTTCGCAAGATTCCTCGGCTGATCCACATCCATTCCTTTGCATCCTGCCAATTTGATAGGCAAGTAATTGCAGAGGTACTGTAGTAATTAACGGGTCGAGGCACTCGATTGTTTCGGGAAGCTCAATGCAAGTATCGGCAATCTTGCTGATAACCGTATCCCCCTTTGTCACAATGGCGATAACCCTGCCTTTACGCGCCTTGATTTCCTGGATATTGCTCAATACTTTCTCATAAAGCCCGTTCTGTGTAGCAATCACTACTACCGGCATCTCAGCATCCACCAGTGCAATAGGCCCATGCTTCATTTCAGCGGCAGGATAACCCTCGGCATGGATATACGAAATCTCCTTCAACTTCAAGGCACCTTCCAGGGCTACGGGATACGTATCCGCGTCCCAGATAGATAAAGTTGTGTGCATACGTGAAGATCTTGGAAAGCTCCGCTATACGGCCGTTCAGCTTCAAGACCTCCTTCATCTTGTCGGGGATATGTCCCAATTCCTTGACAATTGCAAGGAATTGCCCCTCGTCTATCGTCTTTTTCTCCTTGGCAAGCGTCAGGGCCAGCATGGTAAGCACTGTTACCTGCCCTGTGAACGCTTTGGTGGAAGCCACCTCCTATTTCCGGTCCCACGTGGATATAGGAACCCGTATGCGTGGCACGGGGGATGCTGGAACCGACGGCATTGCAGATGCCGTATATAAATGCCCCACGGTTTCTGGCAAGCTCCACGGCAGCCAGCGTATCGGCCGTCTCACCGCTTTGCGAGATGGCAATCACCACATCGTTGCTGTCAATCACCGGGTCGCGGTAACGGAACTCACTGGCATACTCCACCTCCACCGGAATACGGCAGAAGCTTTCAATCAAATGCTTGCCGATGAGGGCGGCATGCCATGACGTACCGCATGCCACGATGACGAAGCGTTTGGCTGCCAGCAGACGGTCTTTATTATCAATCACTGCAGAAAGCACCACGTTCGTACCCTCTACATTGATACGCCCGCGCATGCAGTCGTGAATGCAATCGGGCTGTTCAAAGATCTCCTTCAGCATGAAGTGCGGATAACCACCCTTCTCCAGCTGTCCGAGATTCAGTGCTACCGTCTTTACCTCGTGCGGACATTCCACATTCTTCAGGTTAACCACCTTCAGCTTCTCTCCCCGGCGGATGACGGCGATCTCTTCATCTTCCAGATACACCACCTTATCTGTATATTCCACAATCGGCGTAGCATCCGAAGCCAGGAAAAACTCTCCTTCACCGATACCTACCACCAGCGGACTACTCTTGCGGGCTGCAATAATCTCATCCGGATTGTCCTTGTCGAGCACCGCAATGGCATAAGCCCCAATAACTTCACGCAAGGCAAGTTGCACTGCCGTCAGCAGGTCAATATGGTTTGTCACCTGAATGTATTCGATGAGCTGTATCAGCACCTCGGTATCGGTGCTACTTTTGAATACATAGCCTTTGGCTTGGAGTTTTTCTTTAAGGACGGCGTAGTTTTCGATGATGCCGTTATGGATGAGGGCGAGGCGTTCGGAAGAGGAATAATGGGGATGGGCATTAGCGGAGCAAGGTTCTCCGTGAGTAGCCCAACGTGTATGGGCAATTACCGATGCTACCGGAAATATCTTTTTGAGCAACGAAAGTTTCCAGTTCCGAAACCTTACCTTTCGCTTTGTACACGTTCAACTGTCGGTTATCACTGATTAATGCTACCCCCGCACTATCATATCCACGGTACTCTAACCGCTTCAGACCCTTGATAAGAATGGGGTAGGCTTTCCTTTGACCTATATAGCCTACTATTCCACACATAATGTATCAGTATTTGATTTTGCGTTGCAAAGATACATATTCTTAAGAACATAAAGTTAATCTTTCACTATTTATTTATCAAAAGAATAGAAAAAAGTTGTTTTTATCAAAAAGTTAAAGAAAGTATTATTTTAAAAGCAAAAGGCTTAATTTATAAATCCAAATCAAACCGTCTGATTTTGATTTAGGATTAAAAGAAAACAGAGGGTGTTTTCTATCAATTCATAACTTCATCTTCTATCGCAGGAATTTTGCAAGAAAGAAGGCAGGAATACATATTAGCATTTTGCAATTAATACCATATATTTGCCGAACATTTTGAAACCACAAACAATATTATACAGCAATAAAGAAAGCTTATAATCATGAAACAAGAACTTTTTAACAACAAAACAAAAGCAGAGGATTACCAGCGACAGCCCAAACAGTTGGGCTTGTATGAGGCATCCCATGAGCACGATGCCTGCGGAGTAGGCATGCTGGTCAATATCCAGGGAGGAAAATCACATGAACTGGTAGAATCGGCATTGAAGGTACTGGAAAACATGCGCCACCGTGGAGCGGAAGGGGCGGACAACAAAACCGGAGACGGCGCCGGCATCATGCTGCAGATACCGCACGAATTCATTCTGTTGCAGGGCATTCCCGTTCCCGAGAAGGGAAAATACGGCACCGGCCTGCTTTTCCTTCCCAAAGACGGAAAAGACCAGGCTGTCATCTTGAGCGTCATTATCGAAGAGATTGAAAAGGAGGGATTGACCCTGATGCATCTGCGCAACGTGCCCACTTGCCCCGAAATTCTGGGAGAATCGGCACTTGCCAACGAACCGGATATCAAACAGATTTTCATCACCGGATTTACGGAAAGCGAAACCGCCGACCGCAAACTCTATATAATAAGGAAAAGGATAGAGAACAGAATACGCAAGTCGGACATCCCCACCCGCGAGGATTTCTACATCGTCTCGCTCTCTACGAAGAACATCGTCTACAAGCATGCTCTCTTCCTTGCAGTTGCGCAACTACTTCCCCGACCTCACCAACAGCTACTTCACCAGCGGACTGGCATTGGTGCACTCCCGCTTCAGCACCAACACCTTCCCTACCTGGGGACTGGCACAACCGTTCCGCCTCCTAGCTCACAACGGCGAAATCAACACCATCCGCGGCAACCGGGGTTGGATGGAAGCCCGTGAAAGTGTGCTCTCCTCTCCCGTCCTGGGCGACATCAGGGAGATACGCCCCATCATTCAGCCGGGAATGAGCGACAGTGCCTCACTGGACAATGTGCTCGAGTTTCTCGTCATGTCAGGCCTCAGCCTGCCGCACGCCATGGCCATGCTGGTGCCGGAATCTTTCAATGAAAAGAATCCCATCAGCGAAGATTTAAAAGCTTTCTATGAATACCACTCCATCCTGATGGAGCCGTGGGACGGACCGGCGGCACTGCTTTTCAGCGACGGGCGCTATGCAGGCGGCATGCTCGACAGAAACGGACTGCGCCCTGCACGCTACCTGATTACGCAGGGCGGCATGATGGTAGTGGCCAGCGAAGTCGGCGTGATGGATTTCGAGCCGGGAGACATCAAGGAAAAAGGACGCCTGCAACCGGGCAAGATACTGCTTATAGACACCGAGAAAGGCGAAATATATTATGACGGCGAACTGAAGAAACAACTTGCCGAAGCCAAACCATACCGCACTTGGCTGGCCGGCAACCGCATCGAGCTGGACGAACTGAAAAGCGGTCGCAAAGTCTCCCATAGCGTGGAGAACTACGACAGCATGCTGCGCATCTTCGGCTACTCCAAAGAAGACGTGGAACGGCTGATTGTCCCGATGTGTACCATCGGTGCCGAACCCATCAACTCCATGGGCAATGACACCCCGCTGGCAGTACTCTCGGACAAGCCGCAACTACTGTACAACTATTTCCGCCAGCAGTTTGCCCAAGTCACCAACCCTCCTATCGACCCGATACGCGAAGAACTGGTAATGTCGCTGACCGAGTACATCGGAGCCGTAGGCATGAACATACTGACACCCAGCGAAAACCATTGCAAGATGGTGAGGTTGAACCATCCCATCCTGAACAACGCCCAGCTGGATATTCTCTGCAACATCCGGTACAAAGGCTTCAAGACCGTGAAACTGCCCCTGCTCTTCGAAGTGGCAAAAGGGTGCCAGGGATTGCAGGAAGCATTGGCAACCCTCTGCAAGCAGGCGGAAGAATCCGTCAACGAAGGAGTGAACTACATCGTGCTTTCCGACCGCGACGTAGACGCCACCCATGCCGCCATTCCGTCACTGCTTGCCGTGTCGGCGGTACACCACCATCTTATCTCCGTGGGCAAACGGGTGCAGACGGCACTGATTGTAGAAAGCGGCGAAATCCGCGAAGTGATGCACGCCGCACTGCTGCTGGGCTTCGGAGCCAGCGCACTGAATCCGTATATGGCTTTTGCCGTCATCGACAAACTGGTGAACGAAAAGGAAATACAGCTCGACTACGCCACTGCCGAAAAGAAATATATCAAGTCCGTCTGCAAAGGCTTGTTCAAGATTATGAGCAAGATGGGCATCAGCACCATCCGTTCTTACCGGGGCGCGAAAATTTTCGAGACCGTAGGACTGAGCGAGGAGTTGAGCAATGCCTACTTTGGCGGACTGAGTTCACGCATCGGAGGCATACGCCTGGATGAAGTGGCACGCGACGCCATCGCCTTCCACAAGGAAGGGATGGAGGTTCTTAAAAAGAAGGGGGAAGCGGAGTTATTGCCGAACCGCGGACTGTATGCCTTCCGCAAGGATGGTGAGAAGCACGCCTGGAACCCGGAAACCATCAGCACACTGCAACTTGCCACACGCCTGGGAAGCTATAAGAAATTCAAGGAGTTCACTGCCATGGTAGACAGCAAGGAATCTCCCATCTTCCTGCGCGATTTCCTCGACTTCCGCCGCGCTCCTATCAGCATAGACCGGGTGGAACCGGTAGAGAACATCGTACAGCGCTTTGTCACCGGCGCCATGTCCTACGGCTCCATCAGCCGCGAAGCCCACGAAGCCATGGCTATTGCCATGAACAAGCTGCATGGCCGGAGCAATACGGGCGAAGGAGGCGAAGACCGGGCACGCTTCATGCCGCGCGAAGACGGCACCAGTCTGCGCAGCGCCATCAAGCAGGTGGCCTCAGGACGTTTCGGTGTCACCGCAGAATATCTGGTGAATGCGGACGAAATACAGATAAAGATTGCCCAAGGCGCCAAGCCGGGCGAAGGTGGGCAGCTGCCGGGCTTCAAAGTGGATGAAGTGATTGCCAAGACACGCCACTCCATTCCGGGCATCTCGCTGATTTCCCCCCCGCCCCACCACGACATTTACTCCATCGAAGACCTGGCACAGCTCATCTTCGACCTGAAGAACGTGAACCCACGGGCAAAAATCAGCGTGAAGCTGGTGGCAGAAAGCGGTGTGGGCACCATTGCCGCCGGTGTGGCAAAGGCAAAGGCCGATTTGATAGTCATCTCGGGTGCAGAGGGCGGTACGGGAGCCTCTCCTGCATCATCCATCCGCTATGCCGGCATCTCGCCCGAACTCGGCTTGAGCGAAACGCAGCAGACACTGGTGCTGAACGGCCTGCGCGGACAAGTGATGCTGCAAGTGGACGGACAGCTCAAAACAGGCCGCGACATCATACTGATGGCAATGCTCGGAGCCGAAGAATTCGGTTTCGCCACCAGTGCCCTGATTGTACTGGGTTGCGTAATGATGCGCAAATGTCACCAGAACACCTGCCCCGTAGGGGTGGCGACACAGAACGAAGAACTGCGCAAACGCTTCCGCGGACGCAGCGAGTATCTGGTGAACTTCTTCACGTTCCTGGCGCAGGAAGTACGCGAATACCTGGCGGAAATCGGTGTGGAACGCCTGGATGACATCATTGGACGCACAGACCTTATCGTCCGCAAGCCGGATGACGGAATCAAGAAACATCAGTTGATAAGCTTCGACAAACTACTGGCACGCGTAGACAACGAAGCCGCCATCCGCCACGTCACCGACCAACAGCATGGCATCGACCATGTGAAAGATGTAGAGATGCTACATGCCGCCGCCGAAGCCGTAGAGAACCAGAAGGAAATCTCGCTGGAGTACACCATCGCCAATACCGACCGTGCCTGCGGCGCCATGCTCTCTGGTGTCATTGCCGCAAAATACGGAGAAAAAGGGCTGCCCGAACATACGCTGAACGTCAAGTTCAAAGGCTCTGCCGGACAGAGTTTCGGAGCATTCCTTGTACCGGGTGTCAACTTCAAGCTGGAAGGTGAGGCCAACGACTACCTGGGCAAAGGACTGAGTGGCGGACGCATCGCCGTCCTGCCTCCGGTACGCAGCAACTTCGAGGCCGAGAAGAATACGATTGCAGGAAACACCTTGCTCTATGGTGCAACCAGCGGTGAAGTTTACATCAATGGGCGCGTAGGCGAACGTTTTGCTGTCCGCAATTCCGGTGCCATTGCCGTAGTGGAGGGTGTAGGCGATCATTGTTGCGAGTACATGACCGGCGGACGTGTGGTAGTGCTCGGACAGACGGGACGCAACTTTGCCGCAGGCATGTCCGGCGGTGTGGCCTACGTATGGAACAAGGACGGTAACTTCGACTATTTCTGCAACATGGAAATGGTGGAACTAAGCCTCATCGAAGAAGCCTCCTATCGCAAGGAGCTGCACGAACTTATCCGCCAGCACTATCTCTACACAGGTTCCAAACTGGCACGCACCATGCTCGATGACTGGCCACGCTATGCCGACCAGTTCATCCAGGTAGTCCCCATCGAGTACAAGAAGGTACTGCAAGAAGAGCAAATGCGGAAACTGCAACAGAAGATTGCAGAGATGCAACGCGATTATTGAATCGCGAATTAATAATGAAAGACTGAGGAAATTCCCCTTTCATTCTTTAATTCTTTAACTTTTTAATTTGTTCATCATGGGAGATCCAAAAGCATTCCTCAATATCCCCCGCCAAGAGGCGGGTTACCGTCCGATACACGAACGTATCACAGACTTCAGCCAAGTGGAACAGACACTGAACAGCCACGACCGCAAGCTCCAGGCCTCGCGCTGTATGGACTGCGGCGTACCCTTCTGCCACTGGGCATGTCCGCTGGGCAATAAAGACCCGGAATTCCAAGACGCGCTCTACCGGGGCAAATGGCGCGAAGCCTATCAAATACTGAACAGTACGAATGATTTTCCGGAATTTACGGGACGCATCTGCCCTGCCCTTTGCGAGAAGTCGTGCGTACTGAAACTCTCGTGCAACGAACCGGTCACTATCCGCGAGAACGAAGCCGCCATTGCCGAGGCTGCTTTTCGCGAGGGCTACATCACCCCCCTCCAGCCCGAACGCAACGGAAAGAAAGTAGCCGTCATCGGCGCCGGCCCTGCCGGATTGAGCGTTGCCGTACGGCTGAACGCCAAAGGTTACGAAGTTACCCTATTCGATAGCAAACCGATGCCGGGAGGACTGCTGCGCTATGGCATCCCCAACTTCAAGCTGGACAAAGCCGTCATCGACCGCCGCATGAAAATCCTCGAGGCCGAAGGTATCTTGTTCAAGATGGGAGTCCATGTCGATGTGCAGAAACTGCCCGCCGGATTCGATGCCTACGCCATTTGTACCGGTACGCCCACCGCCCGCGACCTCTCCATTCCGGGCAGGGAGCTGAAAGGCATCTACTTTGCCCTCGACATGCTGGCACAGCAGAACCATATTCTGGATGGAGATACCTTCCCGAAAGACCAACTCGTTAACGCCCGCGGCAAACGGGTACTCGTCATCGGCGGCGGCGATACCGGGTCCGACTGCATAGGCACCAGCATTCGCCAGGGAGCCGTCAGCGTAACCCAGATTGAAATCATGCCCCAACCGCCCATAGGACACAACCCAGATACTCCCTGGCCTCAATGGCCCGTCGTACTGAAAACCACCAGCAGCCACGAAGAAGGCTGTACCCGTCGATGGTCCCTCGCCTCTACCCGGTTCATCGGGAAGAATGGCAAGGTATGCGGTGTGGAAGTGGAAGAAGTGGAGTGGCTTCCGGCAACAGACGGTAACCGCCCTACCATGAAATCTACGGGTAAGAAAGAGGTCATCGAAGCCGATATGGTGCTTCTTGCCATGGGTTTCCTCAAGCCCGAGCAACCGAAGTTTGCAGAGAACGTATTCGTGGCAGGCGATGCCGCCCACGGCGCCAGCCTCGTGGTACGTGCCTTGGCCGACGGACGACGAGTGGCAACAGAAATAGATCGTTACCTCGAACCTCTAAAAGAAAGCAAGAAATGAGATTTCCCTTTCTTTAATTTTTAACCTTTAATTTTTAATTCTCATGTGTGGAATAGCAGGAATCTTCAACATACAGTCTCAAACTCCTGAATTGAGAAACAAAGCGCTACGGATGGCGCAGAAAATCCGTCATCGCGGACCGGACTGGAGTGGTATCTACGTAGGCGGCTCCGCCATCCTCGCCCACGAACGCCTCTCCATTGTCGACCCGGAATCCGGCGGACAACCCTTATATTCACCCGACCGCAAACAGGTGCTTGCCGTCAATGGCGAGATTTACAACCATCGCGACATCCGTGCCCGCTATGCCGGAAAATACGCCTTCCAGACAGGTTCCGACTGCGAAGTCATCCTTGCCCTTTACAAAGACAAAGGCATCCGCTTCCTCGAAGAGCTGAACGGCATCTTCGCCTTCGCCCTCTATGATGAAGAAACGGACGATTACCTCATCGCCCGTGACCCCATCGGCGTAATCCCCCTTTATATAGGACGCGACAAAGACGGACACATCTACTTCGGCAGTGAGCTGAAAGCCCTTGAGGGTTTCTGCGACGAGTACGAGCCTTTCCTTCCCGGCCACTACTACCGTGGGCGCGAGGGCAAGATGCACCGCTGGTACACCCGCGACTGGATGGACTATGCCGCTGTGAAAGACAACTACACCCCTGCCGCCGAACGCAATGCCGCGCCGGCTTCGATAGGCCGGACAGCCTACAGCACACAAGTCACGGCTGTGCACGACGCCCTTGAAGCCGCCGTACAGCGCCAGTTGATGTCCGACGTCCCCTACGGTGTCCTGCTCAGTGGCGGACTCGATTCTTCCGTCATCTCTGCCATCGCCAAGAAATATGCCGCCAAACGCATCGAGACAGACAACAAGGCAGATGCCTGGTGGCCGCAGCTCCATTCCTTCGCCGTCGGCTTGAAGGGTGCTCCCGACTTGATTAAAGCCCGCGAAGTGGCCCGTCATATCGGTACCGTGCATCACGAGATAAACTATACCGTTCAGGAAGGCCTCGATGCTGTCCGCGACGTCATCTATTTCATTGAGACTTACGACATAACCACTGTCCGCGCCTCCACCCCCATGTACCTGCTGGCACGTGTCATCAAAAGCATGGGCATCAAGATGGTACTCAGCGGCGAAGGTGCAGACGAGGTGTTCGGCGGTTACCTTTACTTCCACAAGGCGCCCACACCGCAAGCCTTTCACGAAGAAACCGTGCGCAAGCTCTCCAAACTGCATCTGTACGACTGCCTCCGTGCCAACAAAAGCCTTGCAGCCTGGGGAGTGGAAGGACGTGTCCCCTTCCTCGACAAAGAATTCCTGGATGTTGCCATGCGCATCAATCCGGCAGTCAAGATGTGCCCCGGCAAGGAGATAGAAAAGAAAGTAGTCCGCGAAGCCTTTGCCGACATACTCCCCCAGAGCGTTGCCTGGCGGCAGAAAGAACAGTTCTCCGACGGTGTGGGCTACAGTTGGATTGATACGCTGAAAGCCGTCACTGCCGCTGCCGTCAGCGACGAACAGATGGCACATGCCGCCGAACGCTTCCCGATACATACCCCGCAAAATAAGGAAGAGTATTACTATCGCACCATCTTCGAAGAGCATTTCCCCAGTGAAAGCGCAGCCCGGAGTGTTCCCAGCGTACCCAGTGTGGCATGCTCCACCGCCGAAGCGCTGGCATGGGACGCCTCTTTCCAAGGAAAGAACGACCCCAGCGGACGAGCAGTAGCGGGGGTACACGAAGAAGCATACAAGGATTAAAAAAAGAGCTGCCGACAGATTTCCTGCCAGCAGCTCTTCTCATTTTTTATTTATCAAATCCTATCGGACTAAAACATCATTGTCTGTCCGCCAATCACACCTGCCACAGCACTCGCTACGGCAATAATAAGTTTCAAAATCACATTCCACGTTTTCTTCATAAAGATTATCCATTATCTGATTAATAATTCATAGCTACTGTTATCCCAGTGGATTCTCACCTTGGTCTCCATCCGAATCCGAACCTCCTCCTTCCGAACCGGAGCCGCCATCTGTAGAAGTCTTCCCCTTAAGATAATCATCCAAACTCACCAAATCCAGCCTTTCTCCAGCACGGGTAGCAGCCTTCGATATCTTCAGTTCCCTATTCGCCTGAAAACAGATACGGACGCTCTCCACACTCTTGGCTGTCACGTCATCAGCCTTTTCCTCACCTTTCGATTTGGCTGCCAGTATAAAGACACCCAGCCCGGCTATATTAACCGTCTTTCCTTCCAGCAACTGCTCTTTCAGCTTTTCCACAAAGTTCTGCATCGTACTCTTGATGTCACCGATAGACAGAGAAGAGCGGTCCTGCATCTTCTGTGCAATAAACGCCAAATCCACGCTTTGCCCCAATGTTACCAACTGCGGATAATACTTCTTGGGAGAGTTTTCAACCCTGGGGTCCGACGGTCTCTCCACCGTCCTGAAAATTACACTCATACTTTTTTTCTTTAGAGATTTAAATTCGTTTTCCTATTCACACGTTTCGTTGATCAACGATGCAAAGGTGAGGATTAAAAACTATGTAACCAAAGAAAAAAGGTGCTTGGGAGTAGTTTTTCTGAGAAAAGTGATAAAGTATTAATTATAAGATAATTGATGCAGAACAAAGAATCTCTTCATGAAACAGATATAAATAAGACTGAGCAAAAGAATAACGCATAGCAGATACCAGTAACCATAATTCAAACATATTATATATCCTACGATTATAGCAGTTTGTACCCCCATGTAAATAGAAGAAACTATCACATGAGGAAGTTTAAGCTCATTCGCCATTATCTGATACAAGTGCTTGCGATGTGGCAAGCCGATATTCTCATGAAGCATCAAGCGATGAATAATGGTCAATACACTATCCACTCCATAAACAGCCAATAGAACCATCCAACTGAAATCTCCGGTACGGATGACCAGTTTCCCTATCAAGAAGAGAACGATGAAGGCAATACTTACCGCACCTACATCGCCCGCAAAGCATTTCGCCTTCTTGCGGAAATTGAAAAAGCAAAAGACAAGCACGGAACAGATAACCGTATAAATAAAATCCTTCTCAACAAAAGGAACGATTTCCTGATTGATATAAGCCAATGCAGCCAATACCACCAAAGAATAACCTCCTGTTATGCCGTTTATCCCGTCCATAAAATTATACGCATTGATAATTCCCGTACAAACTATCAACGCCAAAACAAGCCACCACCAGGATAAAGAGAAGAGTCCCCATTGATAAAACATTAACGCCATTGCCGAAAAATGAAAAAGCAACCGTATCAACTGACCGGTAGATTTCACATCATCTACAAAGCTGATGAAAGTTACCAGCGTTAAAGCCAGCATAAAACAAGGATATTCCCAACCACTTGTCAAGAAACAAGCCAACGCACCGAAATAGAAAATGATGCCGCCACCTCTTAGAGTGATACGTGTATGCGAACTGCGTTCGTTCGGTTTGTCGATGATGTTACACCTATCAGCTATCTTAAAATAAAAAAGTTCTGCTACGAATAGCAAAACTAAAACGATTAGGTAATACATAAATACGAATTTACTCTATTGTAAGCGATCCATACATCGTACCCACTATTTATTAGGCAGTTACGTCCATATGAATTCTATAAAAAATTAAATTTATACTGATTTGAATTTGAGTATTTATTTCATTAATATTTATATTTGAAAATTAGTTAATACATCCATTGGCTCCCAATTCAACTCTTTACGAGCCTTATCATTTGAAAATGTAAGGCTTTTGGTCATTTTCTCAAGTTTATTGCTATTAATTGGAGCTTTGTTACCAAACAAATCACCGATCTTTGCCATACACCATGCTACCCAATAAGGAATATTCAATGGTTTCCCTTTACCAAGCTGCTTTGCGACTGATACAGAAAGCTCACCAAAAGACGACTGTTTTGTATCACATACATTGTATACCCCACCTTTTTCTTCCAATAATGGTACTAAGTTTGCAATATCTTCAGCCATCAAGATACTCTTTATTACTTTTCCACCAGCAATATTCATATAGAAGCCCTTCTTAATACCATTTACCATAGCACCCAAGTTACCCAGCGCATGTTTGCCGGCGAGCAGTGAAGGACGAAGTATTCCAAGCTTAACATTATTATTTCGACACCATTCCGTAAGATACTCCTCAGCCATAATCTTACTCCTTGCATATGGCGTATTACCTTCTAAAGGATGCTCTTCGGTTACAAGATTACCAAACTCACATCCATATACAGCAACAGTACTGATAAAAATCAAAGCCTTGGGTACGCCCACTTTCTCCAATGCTGCACAAAGGTTTACTGTACCCTGATAATTTACATCAAAAAACGCCTGTTTTTCTGCCTCTGTTTTGGGTACCATATGAGCCTTACCACAAGCATGTAGCACTACATCATAGTGAACAAGTAGAAAAGGTACTTCTTTTGCTAGATTCGCTTTTATATCATCATCAAGAGTAATACCACACTTTGTAACTTCATATATTTTATTTAATCTAGGGAGTACATTGTATCCTAAGAATCCAGTTCCTCCTGTAAATAATAGTTTTTCCATTTATCTTGATTCAAATCGTTTTTTGATAAAGTCATGGTATTGCTCGAGAACAACATTCTTCGCAAAAAACTCGTTTGCAACAGCCAATGCATTTGCTCCCATTTCTTGAATTTCAGAAGGTTCACGAAGTATATCCTCTATTTTATCCTTAAGCAATGATGGATTATTAGGCTCAACTACCCATCCAATATTATAACGTTTAATACAAAGTGCAATTTCAGAGTCTGATTCTCCTATGTACAGGATAGGTTTACCTGTTGCCATTATATTGTATGACTTAGAAGGAACCCCTAAACCATACATGCCATCGGCTAATGTAACAATACCGATATCACAGGCATTCAAGAAATCATTCTGATTTGATCTACTCCTAAATCCTGCATACACAGTATTCTCATGTCTTTCTGCAAAAGATTCGATATCATTCCTCTTAGCACCTGCACCGACAAATAAAAATTTACAATCTTTATTCTTTACCATATCGATGGCATTCATCAGATTATCCAAACCTTGAGCTTTACCTAAATTGCCAGCAAATTGAAAAACAATCTTACCAGTCAAGGATGATTCCATCTCTTTAAATAAATTAGTATCTACCTTAGGAAAAGGCTTTACTTCATCAACATCTGCCCAGTTTGTAATTAATCTTAAAAAATTCTGACCTTTTGTTTTTCTTAAGACAACCTGCCTCATATCTTCGCCTATCGAAATACAAGAGTCTGCAGTTCCATACGCCCAATCAAATATTTTCTTCAAAAAAGCATATAAAAATGATTTACGTCCAAGATTACCAAGACTTACAAGATTTTCTGGAAAGATATCATGCACAAGAATATGATAATGACATTTAGTCAATTTTCTTACCAAAGGCATGAATAACATAAAGAAAGCTGGATTAGTCAAAATGATAACTTCATCCCCCTCTTTTATTTGCTTCCGAGCAAGGTTAAATAAAGATATACTAGAAGATAATAATCTTAATGACCGTTTTATTAAGCTATCCTTATCAACTTGTTTTCCTAGCACTCTATAAACTTCAATACCATTATGGAACTCTCTTGCTTTATTTGAAATAACATCAGAATCATAGTAGGTGTTATTAGTGGATATTACTCCAACATTCATCCCCTTTTTTGAAAGATAATCTGCAATTTCTGTAACATAATATCCTGTTGTAACAACAACAGGATAATAAAATTCAGAGACGAGCCAAACTCTATCCATAATTTTCAAATTTATTGTCGCAATCTATAAATATACTTTTGCCAATTCTTTTTTAATAAAATCGACGTTGTTATGCTTTCTAACATATTCTAACATTCCGCTTCCTTTTACTTCCAAGAAATGAGAGTCTTTTTGAATTTCATCGTAGATACTACAAAGAGTATTCTTTAATTCATCATTTTGGCTATTATTATATACATAAACCATACCACTATCAAGAAAATCAAGGACAGTTCCAATTTCTGTAGAGATTACCGTTTTTGCATATGAGAAAGCTAAGATGGCAACACCAGAATTCAATGATGATTCAACGTTATAAGGAATTAAAACAATATCAACTTTACTTAACAAGGATGGTATTTCACCATTATTAATAAAACGAAAATCAAATATAACATTATCAGTTCTAACTTTATTCTTTAATTCGATTTTATAGTCATCACTATTACAAATTCCACAAATCCAGAATTCGATATTTAAATCTGATATATCATTAGCAATTTTAATTATACTTTCTATATTTTTATAAGGCTTTATTGCACCAAAGGTAAGAACAACAAGTTTTGAATTTTCTTTTCTATGAAGGGGGGATTCTATTATATTTTCATATATTCCTTCATAGCTTGGATGAGGAATATATGCTGTCTTTAATCTATATTTTTCAGGAACAAAATTTACACTATACTTACTATGCAATATAATGACATCAGAAATACGAAGTACAAAATCCATCAAATATTTAGACAATGCTAAATTAGATTTATCATGAGGTAATTTATTATGTAATGTATAAACGACTCTCTTTTTAGTGACAAAAAGAAAATACAAATAAAAAAGCTTAATAATGAACCCTAAATACAGCTTAAGAGAATTTGGTGAGAGATTTTCATACCAATTTAAATGAATAATATCTGCAAAAAGAAAATCAAATAAACTATTATTCTTACAAAGAATATATTTTTCCTTATCGATACAATCCCTCATAATAGAAGTATATTCATTTAAGGTCTTTTGTGGATAGAATAAAATCTTTTTCATTTTAAAGAACTAAATGACTTTAAATAATCATCGCGTAGTAAATCAATATTTGTAAATTTTCGAAAAAATGCTATAGAATCCTCTACACGATACTTCATTTCCGTTGAACTACATCCTATAATTGATTCAACAGCTTTTAGATACATATCTTCATCTTTTAACGGAATTGCCCATCCTCCCTTTGTACTATTAATGTTAGACCAAGGAGTTTGATCGCTAATAATAATTGGAAGACCTACCGACAACGATTCAGCAATAATGTGCCCATAATTCTCACTAAATGTAGGAAAAAACAAAGCATCATAACTTGACAAGATAATTGGTATATCATCATGCTTGCAAACCCCGCAATAATTAATTTTGATTTTGTTGTTAAAATTGTTGATGATTTTCAGACATTCTTCCCAATATTGCGGTTCTTCTATTGAGCCATAAATATCAAATTGCAAACTTCCATCATTAACACGATTAATAACTTGCAATGCAAAAAGAAGATTTTTTTTCCAAACTATTCTAGATACAAAAACAAATTTTGCCTCACCAGTTTTTTTTATTGAGTAATCCTTGCGTATTTTAGTTAATGTTGGTACATTATTTAAAGAAACAATCCTATTATTAGAGAAATATTTTTTTATACCATCTGTTTCCTCATCTGAAGTTGATTGGAAAATGACATTTTTATTTAAGTGGAGACACTTTATAAAATAAATATATGGTATTTTCTTGTATTTCTTTTTAAATGCTCCCGAACACAATTCACCTCTTGGCGCCAACAATACCTTAATATTATATTTTTTAGCTGCAAAAAGAACGGGTAGAACACAACTTTGAAAAATACTTTTGCAAGTATATAAAATCCGGTGAAATTTTGATAATTGAATCTACAAAAGTATTATAGTTATATTTTGAATCATTGCAATATAGTATAGATGCCTCGGGGCTCTTATTCCATCCGTCTGTTATATTATCATACCTTTTCCTATTTTTGAAATCGTGATCCTTTGTTATAATAAAAAAATCAGCCTTGTCTTTGAGAAGCCTGCAAAGATTATTTATACTTACAGGTGGGCCTCCATAATTATTACCAGGAAAATATCCTTCAGTTATAATAAGAACTTTCATGTCTATTAATTTGCTAATTTGACTATTTTAACCGTTCTTGTTACCAAGAATATGGGACACATGTATAGTAAAGTCAAATACATATAAGAATAAATTGTCTCAATGGAACCTAGATTATAGACATTTAGAACTAGAATAAAATATAGAACGTGCTTATGCTTGCTGTCTAAACTTCTGATTATTAGCGAGAATATTTTAAACAAAATCACCATTAATATAATCCATATTATAAAACTTAAAAAATCACTCTTCATTAAATTATAACCATACGAAAATATGCCTACATTTAAAGATGTGCCTTCAGCTTCATAATCAACAAATGACTGTTTAATACATAACGAAAGACTTGCGAAGTCTTTATCCATCATAAAGCCAGGGATTAAAGGCCGAAAAATGGCCTTAACTTCACCAAGTATGTGAATAGGTCTGATATACTCTTGCTGTTAAATCTACAGTTTGGATAGAAGCAAGGGACTGTGAGAAAAACGTTATTCTATCTAATAATTTATTTACACCTTCTTCGATTGTTAATGTTTCAAAAGTTATTTGCTTAAAGCGGATATATTGTTTGATTGGATAGATTAGCGAATACACAAGCCCTCCTCCATATATAATAATAAAAGGAATAATAGTAGCGTATACTTTTCTTATTCTATTGAATCTAAAGTACTGGAATCTAATTAAGACTTCCATCAACATCAAATCCCAAAAAAAACCAGTCCAGCCTTGTGATAATCGCAATCCACAAAAAAGTAAAATATTTAATGGATAAAACAAACCTTTTCTTCTTGCAAGTATGTAATAAAAGGGAAAAAGAGTTCGTACATTTAAAATAGCTCCAATAAAACTTAGGCTTGATTTACCTCCTCCAACTACACTACCAACTCCAGCTGTTACAAACAAAACCCACGATATTATTAGAAATATAAAATACAACTTATCCAATCGTTTAACATTGCATCTTATCTTGTATTTCGTCTTTTTATCCTTTGTTCGATTATAAAAATGATATATATAGAAATAACCAAATACAACAATAAGTAAATGGATTATTATTTCGATAAAACTAAAATGAACTCTACCTACAGAATATGCCTCTCCACCATACATACCGGTATTTAGCATATATAGTGCAGAAACTATACAAGTAATGCAATAAAAAAGAATGATTACATACCCTCCCATTAACACAATTACTTATAGGCTTATCTAACCATACAATAATATGCACGGCTAGTCCAAATATTTATTTCTTTCTCCAAACCATCTTATTGATAATACCTACATAGCTCTGAATAAGCTTGATTACCTTGGTAGATACATTCTCATCCACATAAGCAGGTACATCACATGCATCATCACCATTAGCGTGCATAGTTACCGCCAAATCTACTGCCTGGCATACAGCCTCTGATGTGATAGATCCAATTGTGAATACACCCTTATCCATAGCCTCTGGACGCTCAGTAGACGTACGTACACTTACTGCAGGGAAATGGAAAAAGGCACTTTCCTCTGGTACTGTCCCGGAATCTGAAACGACACAGAAAGCATGCTGCAATTTGTTGTAATCGAAGAAGCCAAGAGGTGCATGCTGGATGACGCGTGAATCAAACTTGAAGCCTCTCTTCTCAATCATTTTTTGACTACGAGGATGGCAACTATAAAGAATAGGTATATCGTATGTTTCTGCCATTGCATTCACCGCATTCATCAATGAGAAGAAGTTGGTCTCTATATCAATATTCTCCTCACGGTGGGCAGAAAGAAGGATGTATTTTTTAGGCTCGAGCTTGAGATTTTTCAATACATTTGAAGCTTCAATCTGTGGTAATACTTTAGAAAGGACCTCAGCCATAGGAGAACCTACAACATAAGTATTCAGGCTTTACACCTGATTCAAGGATGTACCTGCGGGCGTGCTCAGAATAGCACATGTTAACATCAGATGTAATATCAACAATTCTACGGATTACCTCCTCGGGTAGGTTTTCATCCTTACAACGATTACCTGCCTCCATGTGGAAAATGGGAATTTTAAGACGCTTTGCAGCAATAATGCTCAAACAACTGTTGGTATCGCCAAGTACGATAACGGCATCAGGCTTTATCTCAACCATAAGGTCGTATGCCTTTGAAATGACATTACCCATCGTTTCACCAATATTCTTACCAACTACACCTAAGTAGTAATCAGGTTCGCGAAGACCTAAATCTTTAAAGAACACTTCATTGAGGTTGTAATCGTAGTTTTGACCAGTGTGAACAAGCACATGATCTAAATATTTATCTGCTTTCTTGATGATAGCACTCATCTTGATAATCTCAGGACGAGTACCAACAATGGTCATCAACTTTAATTTCTTCATATCTATAATTATTTATTGAAATAATGAGGATAGAAATCTTTGTGACTGTTTACCCAGTCTGCCATTTCCTTTACCTGCTGCTCATAACTTGGCACTTGGAAAGAAAAATCAGTACGTTTGTGCCGAAGGCTCTTGTCCTGTTTTAATTTATCATTAGAATTAATAATGATTTTGCCATTACGGAAATACTTGTTGAACAAACCAAGAAGGTCAAACTTATTGATACTTTCGTTGTTCACCAGATTATAAAGTCCTGTCAGATTCTCCTTAATGGCAGACTCCATTGCCCTGGCAAGTGTCAATGTGGTAACACCTGTCCAAATGGCATCTGTGTAACCTTCGATAAAACCGTCCTGCTTCATAAACCAATTGAAAAGGCCAATACCCTTTTCATTAGGATCCGGTCCTACAATTGAATTACGGAAAGTAAGATTCTTCTCGTCATTGATTTCACCAATAGCTTTACTTCTGTCATAGAAACTCTTGCCATCAGGGAAATTATCCTCATAATAAGGACCAGTATTACCTGCGAAAACGCAATCGGTACTCATGTGGATGAGACGAGAGTCTTCTTGTCTTTCAAACAGTCAGCAATAAAGTGAGGTAAATAACCATTAAGCATCACAGCCATTGATTTATTTTCCTCTGCAAACAGATTGAGGATACCGATGGCATTAATTACAATATCAAAGTCATCCTTCTCAAGAGCTTCCTTTACATCTGTAGGATTTGTAGCATCACCAAGAATGTTCTTGCAATACGTTATAGGTCTACGGCTAAAACCGGTCACATCATATCCCTGCTCCCTGAAATAAAGTGTAATGATGTGACCAGCCATACCGCTAGCACCAAAGACTAGTATCTTCATATATGTTATTATTGAACGAAATTCCCTTCTCCATTCAACTCTTTCTGAATGTACTCAAGAGAAGCAATCTTTGCTTTAGTTTCTTCCAATGTTAGTCGCCTAGTATTGTCAGAATTAAACTCACTCAAAAGATTTCTCTCGGTTTCACCTTTTATGAAATATTTATCATAGTTCAAACCACGATTGTCAGCTGGTACGCGGTAGAAATCACCCATATCTTCTGCTTTAGCGCACTCCTCATTGGTGAGCAATGTTTCATAGATTTTCTCACCATGACGTATACCAATAACTTTGATTTCTTCTTTTTTGCCTCCGAAGAGCTCGCAAACAGCCTCTGCCTGTGTTTGAATAGTACAAGCAGGTGCTTTCTGAACAAGGATATCACCATTCTGCCCATTTTCAAATGCAAAGAGTACCAGATCAACAGCCTCTTCAAGACACATAATAAAACGAGTCATCTTAGGTTCGGTCAATGTGATAGGATTGCCATTGCGAATCTGATCTATCCACAAAGGAATAACAGAACCACGAGAACACATTACGTTACCATAACGTGTGCAGCAAATCTTGGTATCGCCAGAATAACGAGACTTTGCCACCGCAATCTTCTCCTCAATGGCCTTGGTGATACCCATTGCATTAATTGGATAAGCTGCTTTATCTGTTGACAAACAAATCACCGCACCAACCTTAAACTCAATAGCAGCTGTGAGAACGTTATCAGTACCAATAACATTAGTCTTAACAGCTTCCATAGGGAAGAATTCACAAGAAGGAACCTGCTTCAATGCTGCTGCATGGAAGATGTAGTCAACTCCTGGCATGGCATTGCGACAAGACTGAAGGTCACGGACGTCGCCAATAAAGAACTTAATCTTATTTGCTACATCTGGATAATTAGCTTGATACTCATGACGCATGTCATCTTGCTTCTTCTCATCGCGTGAGAAAATGCGGATTTCACCAATATCAGTACGAAGGAAACGATTCAAGACTGCATTACCAAAGCTACCGGTACCACCAGTAATCATCAAGGTTTTGTCTTTGAAAATTGACATATTACTTTTTAATTTAATTACTAATCAATTTTTTATTTACTCATAGAGGTCTATTTACCCTTACGTCATTTTGGTATAAAATATAAGCGGGATTTCCTACAACAACACAATTGTCGGGTATGTCTTTCATTACAATTGTCCCCCCCCCTACAACTACATTATTTCCGATATTTACTTTGCCTGCAATAAGAGAATTTGCATTTACAATAACATTATTTCCAATTGTTGGACGTCCGGTTTTGCTTGCACCGATTGTTACATTGTTTCTTACAGTGAAATTTTCACCAACCTTATCAGCATTTACAAAAGTTGCGATTGGATGAATTCCCCAAAAACCTTTTCCACAATCCATGTATGTAGCAATAACGAAGCTATCATGTGGAGGCATAAAATAATATACAAAATATTTAAGTTTACCGATACGTTTATAAAAGATATTCCTAAAAGTTTTATCAAAAACCATTAAATAACAAAAACCAATAAAAATATTAGAATTAAAGTGCCGATGAATAAGGGCTTGCTTAACATCATCTTCACAATCATTAATTTTTAAACAAAACAAGATAAGATAAACGATGGAATAATTCGTGGGATATTTAATATTGTTACAAATAATTTAAATAAAGGCATAAGAATAACCTATTAAAATCAGACAATTTGTGAAATAGTTAAGCAAGCCAGATGTTATTCTTTAATAACCTTTTTAAGGAAGCCCAATAAGTTACATTTATAGCGATGTGGACGAATAATAGCTCCAATAGCCACACAACATTTCATAGCCATCACAGCTTTGTGTGAATAGTGTTTACGAAAAAAATAACATTTGCTACATAATAACATTTCTGTCTTTCTCAAATTAAAGAAACGACTATGAGAACCAAACGACCCTCCCTCCAGATGTATCAAAGGCGCATAAGGCAATATACACGAACGTAATCCTTCCAAATACATCCGGTAATAAAGATCTGTTTCTTCGTAGTACATAAAAATGGCAGGGTCGAAACCCTGAAAGCGGTCAAATATTTCTTTATAAATAAACATATCAGCACCTATCACGTAACAAATATCGTCCATCCCACTATCAGCTACAGACTTACTCAAAGTATATCGATTTTTAAACCAACGAGGCACTAACCTATGAAACCCAATACTCAGAAACTCCTGCATTACCGAAGGGAAATCCCCCCCTACATTGCAGTTTACCCCATCTCTGTCCAACAAGTTTCCACCACATGAAACATACTCCGGATGTGTTTCCATAAATTCGAAAAACTGCCGAACAATGTTATGGATAACGATTGTGTCACTATTAAGCAGAAAAAGGTACTTACCTATTGCATAAGTATTACCCAGATTGTTAGCCTTTCCAAATCCTAAATTTTCCTGACTTTCCACCACACGTACCTGCGGAAACTCCCGGCGTATAGAATAGGGCGTATCGTCCTGAGATGCATTGTCAACTACAATAACCTCCATCTTCACACCATGCGTATACTTAAAAAGCGAACGAAGGCACTGTAAAGTTAATTCACATGTTTTATAATTCACTATAATAACTGATACATCCATATAAAAAATATGCAAGCACTCTATTTAAGGCATCCCCCTTTGAAAGAGCACATTAGTGTACCCTAAACCGAGTTTTGTTAATTAATTAGCATTGAATTTAACATTGGCTGGTAGCCAAAGTCATTTTGCCAGGAACCATGTTAGCATAATCCCTACACACCCATTAAAAACATTTTTGAAAAAGTACCAATGAAGTTCAAATAGAACTGCCATACAACTTCAACGTTCCAGTCGCACTATAATAAGTAGCCACCATTTCAACACTGGCATCACCGCCGTAATAAAAGAAGACTTTTCATTCGTTCTCCCACAGAAGTCTTTGCTATTACTTGCACTATTATCCATACAGTCCCCGCCAATATCACCGCACATACCACTACCACAAACTCATTTTCTATCCACCTGCTACATCCCCAGCAAACCAATGCGCCAGGCAAAGAATAGCAAATATTTTCCCATACAATCCTAATAGGAATTCGTGCTAACCTATGCGACAGTACATACACCACATATGTCGCAGCTACTACCATTTCTGAACATAACAATACGACAGCAGAACCTACGCTTGCCACATATGGAACTACCAGCAAATTGATTAATAAACTGACAATTGCACCGATGATTGATGCCATCAATAACACCCTGTCTTTTTTCATTGGCATCAATATCTGAATCGCTAATACCTGGGCCATACCTACCGCAAACGCTGCTGGCATGATGATTCGCATCGGAAATATCGCTCCTTCATATTCAGGACCAGATAGGGTGTATATAATCTGAGGAGCTAGAATTATGCCGTATAAAATTAAAGGTATACAGAAAGTAGCTACTACAGAGCACGAACGATCCACTAATTCTTGAAAGCGGGCATTTTCACCGTTTGCCAACAAGGAACTCATCCGAGGTAACATTACACTCGTAAATGCAGTAAAGAAACCTAAGAGCACAGAGTATAGCTTAAACGCTGTCGTATAATAGCCTACTTCCGTATTATCAGACACCAATCCTAAATACATTACATTAAAGGTAAGATACATCGAGCTCATCAACGTATAAATACCCAATGTAATGTTTGGCTTAATATACTTGAATAACTGTATATTACACCACCTAATCCTGACAAATTTTCGAATATATAACTGATTAATAAAAGCATTCAGCACAACCACTCCTACCGTAAGTATAAAATAAAGCCGATAGTCTGATGTATCTCTTACAAATATGAAAACACTGATTACATAAAAGACTTTTATAAGGATACTTCTCAATGTGATATACCGGAAATTCTCTATTCCCGTAAAAAACCATTCCACTAGAAACGCTGTAAAAAGTATCTTGCCCGTTCCTATATAAAACAATTCGTCATATTGGCGCAATTTTGGTATTGCCGCTATACAAAACAAATATATACCCAGCGATACCATAGTAAATAATAAATTCAATGCCAATATGTTTGAATAAATCTGCTCCAGAGATTTCTTATTTTCTTTCACTGCTGCTATTTCGCGGACACCCAATAATCCAATTCCCATCGTTGCGAATAATAAAAAAAATAATTCACCGTATTATCCACAAAATTGACCAAACCTATATGTTCAACACCCAATACCCGAGCTACATATGGAAATGTGATGAAACTGATCAAATAAGTAGAAATAGTCAGTATACTCTTATAAGCAAAATTTTTCTTTATAGACGATTGTGACATGAGTAAATACTCAAATTGTTAGCATCTGATTTTGAAATTCCGTAAGCACTCAATTTAGGGCATCCCCCTTTGAAAGGGCACTTTTCAGTGCCCTAAACCGAGTTTTGTTAATTAATTAGTCTTGAATTTAACATTGGCTGGCAGCCAAAGTGATTTTGTCAGGAACCATGTTAACATAATCCCTGCACCCGTTAAAGATATTTTTGAAAAAAGTTCCGATGAAGTTCCAGATAGAACTGCCATGAAGCTTTACCGTTCCTATCACACTGTGATAAGTTGCTGCCATCTCTGCACCGGCATCACTACCATAATGAAGTGAATTGTTGCGTTGAGTGGGTCAGCTTTCGAATGGTTCGCTCAGCCAGGTTGTTGTCTATCGGTAATTCACCATCATCCAAGTAAGCAAAGAGCTCTTTCCAGAACCGGTTCAGATAATTGAGAGCTTCTTTATAATACCGGCTTCTAAATTCTGAATCCTTTGTCAGTTCACTGTCCAACAAGCTGCGTAACTCTATCAGAAGTTCCTTCGTTGCCAGGCTTTGCCTTTCTCGGAACCTTTCCTTGGGAGTTAATCCGGCGTCATCGTATTTACGCTCCCTCATAAAGAACTCCTTTAAAATTTCGGAAAAGCGTTCTGCAGTCGGTTCACCACCCTGATTGGAAGCCTTGACAAACTTGTTCTTGGCATGTGACATACAAACCTGGTGTACAGTATCTTTAAACCGGGCTGATTTCAGCTCATTGCCGATAAATACATAAGCATTGTATCCGTCGGACATAATACTCTTCAACTCTGCATCGCCCAAAAAGTCTGTAAGTACATCACGACCGCGCGAGCCATTCTCATAGAAGAAAATGGCTGTTTTCTGAGCCTTGTTGACCAGAACCCAAATGTAGCACTTCTTATAGTGATCGTATTTGCGCACTTTACACCAGGTCTCATCGCAGTTCACAATCGAATCTTTTTCCAAAGCTATAGACTTCAATACACAAACCAGTTCGTCCAGGTATGTCTTACCTTTCTTAAGCCAGTTGCGCAACGTGTTTTTAGAAATGGTCATGCCCATATCTGTCAGCCATTGGTGAAGAAGACCAAAAGTCACATTCTTTACATAAACTTCATAGGCAATAGCCTGCAGAAATTCAGGAGTGGCCCTAGTGCCTTCAAAACTGGTTACTACCTCCGGATGGCCTTCAGAAGGGAAATAACCCCACTTGGGCTTTTTACCAGGCTCTGCATAATGAACCATCTCGAAGCATTCTTCCATCAAGAAAGTACGAAAACTGAATACCCGTACCATTCTTCTTTCAATGATGCGACCGGGAAACTTTGTCAAATCGGAAGGATGCTCTATCGCCTCTCCAACTACTCCCATCCTTTTATAACCGTCAGGGCGATTGGATAAATCACGCTCTTTCTTGGAAGACTCTTTTACCTCTTGAGATGGAGCATGACCAACCGAATCCGTACGAAGCGTATCATCGGTTCCATCATAATCATCTTTCTCCTTCCAGCGGTCTGAATCACTTGTTTTAGCTTTAGATTGTATCTTTTGACGTCTATCACCAAAACGTTCCTGATGGGCATAATCAAGTTTTTCTTGAAGTGATTTTATCTTACGCTCAGCCGATTTGCGAAGTTTATGCTCTTCCGATAACCGATTTTCAAGGTCAGCATGTTTCGATTCCATAGAGGACACCTGAGCCTTCAGATCCTTCATCTGAGCCATAAAATCCTCCAAAACAAGCTTCATGGCATCACTTGTCAACCGAAGATCCTGATTCTGTTCGGCAAGGTATTGTATGTATCGCTCTTTCTGATCCTCTGCCATACCTGCACTATAATTTATAGGGTTGCGTGAGTAGGTTTCCCTACTCAACAACTCTCGTTTTGTTGTAATTATATCTTGCAGATCGATCATACTTAAACCTTTGATTTACAGCATAAAGGTAATAAAATAATCACAAAACCGCAAGTGGATAAATAGATTGATTATCTGATTTTTAATGTTTTAACTATAGGATTCTCAAGAATCAAAACCACGTCCTTCCAGGCAATCCGATAAACAGTATCTGCCCCGTTCCGCTCCACCTTCATGAACTGATAGCCTGCCACAAACTTCTTTTCGAACAGACTATATGAACGATTATCAAATGAAAACATACGGACTATTCTGCGATTGCGAGACATGACTATAAAGACGTCTCCATCATTGGGCTCACGGTGAAGCCGTTCACGAATGACAGACAGCACACGGCTGTGCTTACAACGCATATCGGTAAAGTCACGGACATAATAAAAATGATTCAGACCGGTAACACTCAACATAACCCCTCCAACTGCTCTACCATACGAACCAAATCCGGGTAGCTTAAATTCTTTTGGGACAAATGCAGGCCATTGCTGATACGAATCTCAACCCAAATACGAACCGGGTGATCATTTCTGCCTGGTGATACCGGTTGAGATTGATCAATGGCACTGGATTTTTCCTCATGACCGATTACTGGAACACCATCAACCTGGACTTCAACTACTTTTTTCCGGGTATCCCTGTACCATTTCTGAAAGATGTTATAAGGAACTTTGTTCTTAACACAAAACGATTGGAGAGATTCTCCATGAGGAAAAAGCCTCGGTCTGGTACTGAAAGTAAAACCTTTCAAGATCTTCACTGCTATACATAAATTCTAATATTTTTGTTCGCAGCGAAGATAGAGATTTCAATTATGAGCCAATTTTT